>Ga0207874_1000198_pt1 | contig 91109 bp, 64 predicted proteins | sample HigsolmetaAR201D_FD_184833 | JGI IMG/M metagenome (GOLD analysis project Ga0207874, IMG submission 184833) | Ionic liquid and high solid enriched microbial communities from the Joint BioEnergy Institute, USA - AR20-1-D (SPAdes) (version 2) ...
CTCCCCCTGGTGTTGGTAGAGGGCAGCCAGGTTGTTCAGGCTTTGTGCGGTCAAGGGGTGCAGTGGCCCCAGCGCCTGCTCATAAATCGACAGCGCGCGCTCGTACAGAGGACGCGCCACCCCGTACTCCCCCTGGGCACGCAGTAGCTCAGCCAGGTTGTTCAGGCTGCTTGCGGTATCGGGGTGCTCTGGCCCCAGCGCCTGCTCGGTAATGGAAAGCGCGCGTTCGTACAATGGTCGCGCCTTTTCGTACTCCCCCTGGTGTTGGTAGAGGGCAGCCAGGTTGTTCAGGCTGCTTGCGGTATCGGGGTGCAGTGGCCCCAGCGCCTGCTCGAAAATCTGTACAACGCGCTCCAAGAGCGGTCGCGCCGCCCCGTACTCCCCCTGGTGTTGGTAGAGGGCAGCCAGGTTGTTCAGGCTCCTTGCGGTATCGGGGTGCAGTGGCCCCAGCGCCTGCTCGGTAATGGAGAGCGCGCGCTCGTACAGAGGACGTGCCGCCCCGTACTCACCTTGGGCACGCAATAGTTCAGCTAGGTTGTTGAGGCTTTGGGCAGTAAGGGGGTGCAGCGGCCCTAGCGCCTGCTCGAAAATCTGTACAACGCGCTCCAAGAGCGGTCGCGCCGCCCCGTACTCCCCCTGGGCACGCAGTAGTCCAGCCAGGTTGTTCAGGCTGGTTGCGGTATCGGGGTGCTCTGGCCCCAGCGCCTGCTCGGTAATGGAGAGCGCGCGCTCGTACAGCGGTCGCGCCGCCCGATAGTTGGTCAGCATATCCTCAGCGCGGCCAAGCGCATTGGCAAGCTCAGCGGCCTGTGTATCGCCACGGGGATCGGCGCACTGCTGGGCATGGCGTAGATGGGCCAGGATGGGTTGGAGTTGGGCGGGGTAGCCACTATTGACTCGCTTGTTACCCTCATTAGCAAGCACTTGCTCCACCGCTGCTTGCGCTGTTTGATCGTTGTTAACACTGAGCACAAAGACTGCGATCAGGCGGTGCAGGCGTAATGCAACTTCGCTTGACTCGCTGAGACCTAGTTCATCAAGGCGAATGAGTGCATCTTTAAATACCAGTTCACGCTCATCTTCGGGGAAGTTATCAAGATTAAGGATTGCCTGTAACAATGGTAGGAGTATCGGCTCACCAGGAGCGAAGTAGGCTGCGCGGGCCAAGAGTGCCAGGGCAAGCGCATCGATTGGGTCATTGGCGTCAAGGCGCTGATAGCTTACTGCCAGGGTCAGGGCCACATCGCGCTCATGCTCAGTGGGTGTGTTGCTGAGCGCCCGTAGCGCAAACTGCTGGAGTGGAGCGCTGCGTAGTTTTTCCAGGTACTGTGCGGGAGTTTGTTTGTAACGCTTGAGGTAACTGCCCGCCACATGCAGTGCCAGCGGCAGGTCGCCCAATGCCTGGGCTAAAGCATCTAGGTCGCGGTCATCTGCTGACAGGTCGGGGCGGAACCGACGCAGCAGCGCAATGCTTTCGGCGCGGGGCAGTATATCCAGGCGGTGCTCGCGTATACCAAGCGTATCGTCCCAGCGCTGGCGTCGGCTGGTCACCAGTACGCGGCAGCCACCTGTCTTTGGCCGATACTCACGCAGCAGCGCCTCATCCTCACAGTTATCGAAGATCAGCAGGCGAGGCACGGCTTCCTGCCAGATCTGCTGCACACGCTCCACTTGGTCGGGGAACTCTAACCCCGCAAAGCCAGGCAGATCCATCGCCGTGCCACAGGCGACGATCTCGCTCGCAATATCGTCGGCCTCAGCGAAGGAGAGCCAGTAGACGCCACCAGCGAAGTATTGGCCATAACGATGCGCGAACTCGCTAGCCAGTTGCGTCTTGCCAATGCCGCCCATGCCTGTTGCTGCGGCGATTACCGTGGTATCGCCATGTTTTATTGTGGCCGCTAGTGCTTTTAGGTCGTTCTCGCGACCGACAAAGAGCGGGTTAGGCGACAGTTGGATGCGCGAGTGGGGGGGTACAGGCGCTGGCTCGGGCACTCTGTCGAACGGCAGGCGCTCAAGTTGTTGCTGGGCTTGCGCTAGATCGATTGGTGGGCGGGGTGGTACGATGGTTACATCGCCAGTAATGAACGTGCCTGTCCGTTTATCAATATTGCCGGAGGCATAGTCACCACCACCAGTGTTAATGTTGAGATTGTCGTTCATTGGTATCGCTTCCACAGCAGGCATTCGGCGGGGTGTTTCTACTGTAGCATGGGTATTTGGCGTTGACAAGGGATCTGGGAGTTTTCTACCAAGATTTAACGGGGGATGGGTGTTTGCAGCGCCTTCGGTGATATGCGTCGGTTACTGAGGATGACGGCGATTACTGAGGATGACGCTGCTTTTCATCGTTCTTCGCTGTCATTCCGAATGGAGTGCGCAGCACGGAGTGAGGAATCTCGTCGTTTTACACTGAATTACTCTTTGAGATCTCTCATTTCATTCGAGATGACACTGCTTTTTCGTCGCTACTTCGGTGAGATCCTTCACTTCGCCTGTGGCTCCGTTCAGGATGACGCTGCTTTTCTTCGTTCTTCACTGTCATTCCGAACGGAGTGCGCAGCACGGAGTGAGGAATCTCGTCGTTCCCTCACCGCTTTCCATTGCAGCACACTGCATCTCCGCTGAGATCTCTCATTTCGCCTAACGGCTCATTCGAGATGACATTGGTTTTCGTTGTTTTTCGCTGCTTCTTTGATGAGATCCTTCACTTCGCCTGCGGCTTCGTTCAGGATGACGCTGCTTTTCTTCGTTCTTCGCTGTCATTCCGAACGGAGTGCGCAGCACGGAGTGAGGAATCTCGTCGTTCCCTCACTGCCTCCCATTGCAGCACACTGCATCCCCGCTGAGATCTCTCATTTCGCCTAACGGCTCATTCGAGATGACATTGGTTTTCGTTGTTTTTCGCTGCTTCTTCGATGAGATCCTTCACTTCGCCTGCGGCTCCGTTCAGGATGACGCTGCTTTTCATCGTTCTTCGCTGTCATTCCGAACGGAGTGCGCAGCACGAAGTATAGAGTACAGCGAACAATTGTCATTCTGAACGAGTGCGCAGCACGAAGTGAAGAATCTCCCCGTCTCGTGCGGCCTTGTGCGTGTGGGTTTGCGTTCAGGATGACGTTGCTTTTCATCGTTCTTCACTGTCATTCCGAATGGAGTGCGTAGCACGGAGTGAGGAATCTCGTCGTTGTGCATTGAATATACATTGAGATCTCTCATTTCATTCGAGATGACACTGATTTTTCGTTGGTTTCATTGTTTTTCACTGTCATTCTGAGATACCAATATCGCGGTGCGATATGTAGAGGGGCAAAACATGGCTATGTTCTGAGTAATGGAGCGTAGCGGAATGAAGAATCTCAATGTGTACCCTCAGCGAATGACAATGCAACACATTGCAATGCTTTGCCGACCTGCCAGGCGCTCTTTGAGCATCCAAAGCCCAAAACGCGCGCCTGACAGGTCAATATCAATGTTTTTCGCTGCTTCTTCGGTGAGATCCTTCACGTCGCCTGGCAGCTCATTCAGGATGACAATGCGTTTCGTTGCGTTTTGTTGCGCCCTGCTCACCGTGTCACCGTGTCACGTGATGGCCACGCTGCCGTAGCACTGGGACGGGTGCGGTTGGTGCCGTCTGCTGCAAGTTTATGCGGGAGCATGACCACGGGCGCTGATCACGAGGTTGCTCCTTCTTCCCCAACAATACTGCTTTGGGTTAGATGTGCATAGCCCCTCGGTAGCCGCCATCGACCACGAGCGCGGTGCCGGTGATGTAGTCGGCGTCGTCGCTGGCCAGGAAGGCCGCCGCCCGCCCGATGTCGCGCGGGGTGCCCAGGCGCTTCCAGGGCAGCGCTTTGGCCGATTCGGCGATCTGCTCTTCGGTGGCGAAGGCGCGCTCGCCCGGGGTGTCGATGTAGCCCGGGTTGATGACGTTGACGTTGATGCGGTGCGGCGCGAGTTCGGCGGCGAGGGTGCGCGCGAAGTGGTTCACTGCGGCTTTGGACATGTTGTAGGCGGCGCTGGTGATCATCGGTATCTCGCCGAGGATGGAGCCGATGATGACGATTTTGCCGCCGTTGCCCTGTTTGATCATCTGCTGCGCGGCAGCTTGGCAGGTGTGAAAGACGCCGAATTGGGTCACTTCGATGGTGCGCAGGGCCTTGTCCCATTCGGCCTCGACGACGAGTTGGCGGATGGAGAAGGCGGCGTTGGCCACGACGACGTCGATGTGGCCGAAGTGTTCCACGCCTTTCGCGAACATAGCGGCGACTTGCTCACGGTCGGAGATGTCGGCTTCGATGGCGATGGCGCGACGCCCCATCGCTTCGATCTCGGCGACGGTGCCTTGAGGCCCCGGCCCTTCGCGGGGCGGCAGGTCGTTGACAATGATATCGGCGCCTTCTTCGGCGAGGCAGAGTGCGATGCCGCGCCCGATGCCTCGGGCGGAGCCGGTGATGAGCGCTACTTTTCCTGTAAAGCGTTGCATGGGTCTGTCCTTTTATGGTTGTTTATGCTGCTGCGTTGTCGATATCGGTAAGGAGTTGCAGCAGGTTTTCGCCTGTGATCTGTTGTCGTTTAGTATCATCTAGGAAGGGCATATGGTCAAACAGTGCGATGGTCTGGGCGAAACTGAGCCATTCGAGGCTCGGGCTGAAGTCGGAAGCCCAGAGGAGCCGCGCGCTGCCGTAGGCTTCGAGCAGGGCTTCGACGTAGGGCCAGGCCGCGCGGTGCGGGTAATCATATCCTGGTGTGGTGAGGGCGTAGAAGCCGCTAAGTTTGACGCGCGTCCCTGGGAAGCGCGCCAGTTCGATGACACTGGCGAGCGCTTGTTGGGCTTCGGCGGCGCTGGGCGGCTGCGCGACGGCGGGCGGTAGGCCGAGGTGCGAGACGAGCAGCCGCAGTTCGGGGTGCCGCGTGAGCACTGGCTGCCAGGCGCGCCAGCGTTCGCCCCGCGAGTTGACGCTGATCAGCCAGCGCTTCTCGACGAGCCATTGCCAGACGCTGTCCTCGACGCGGCTGAGGCTGGCTTCGATGGCGTCGTCGAACAGGTAGATGCTGAGGCCGACGAAGCGCTGTTTGGCGAGTTGTTCCAGCGCCTCGATGCTGAGGTCGCCGGGGTTGCTCTGGTAGGCGACTGGCCGCACCCAAGCGTGTTGGGCGGCGAGCTCCGCCAGGTAGGCGTTGTTGCCGCTGGCCCAGGCGTCGCCCTCGTAGCCGACGGCGAGCACTTGCGCGATCTGGTGTTTCTGAGCGAGCGCGCTGTAGAGGGTGATCTCGTCGGGCTGCAGGCGGCGACAACTTTCGGGTAGGGTGTTGGCGTAGCCTGGCTTGAAGAAGTGCAGGTGGGCATCGGCTTTACTGTACGTCATGGAGCACCTGTTCGAGTGTGGTCAGCAGATGATCGATATCGGCCTGAGTGTTGTAGCCGTGGATGGCGATCCGTAGGCGCCCGGCGTGGCTCATCACGTGGATGTTGGCCTCCCGCAGGCGCTGGTGGATGCGCTCCATCGCTGGATGTTTGAAGGCGAGGATGCCCGCGATGTTGGCCGGATCGGGTGGGGTGAGCAGTTCGATCGGCAGTTGCTGCAGGCCGTCGAGGCAGCGCCGCACGAGCGGGGCGGCGGCTTGGTCGATGGCTGCGACGCCGATGTTGGTGATGTACTCCAGCGCGGCGCGAATGGCGTAGATCGCCGGGAAGTTGGGCATGCCGACGGCGAAACTGGCGGCTCCGGGCAGGCTCTCGACGGGATCGAGGCGGCCTGGCCCCAGCGGCACTTGGGTTTTCAGGTTGAACCAGCCGCCCGCTGGCGATGTGAGTTCGGCAGCCCGCTCGCTGCGGATGCCGACCAAACCGCCGCCGTGGCTGGCGAGGATCCATTTGTGCGTGCTGCTGATCACCACATCGACGCCGCTCAGGTCGAGCGGGATGCGCCCGAGCGCTTGGGTCACGTCGAGCGCGAACAGGGCGTTGCTGTGTTGGCGCACCGCTTCAACGACGGCGGGCAGCGGGATCATGTAGCCGTTGTAGAAGCTGACCAGCGAACTGGTGATGAGCCGCGTGCGAGGGCTGAGCAGCGGGATCAGATCCTCGACGTGTAGGGCGCCGTTGCGCGAGGCCCAGATTTTGGTGGTGGCTGGGTTGCTCGGTTGGAGCCAGGGCGTGGCTCCGGCGGGGAAGTCCAGGTCGTTGATGATAACCTCGTCGCCGGGCTGCAGCCGCAGGGCCAGCGCCAGCAGGTTGTAGGCTTCGGAACTGCACGAGCAGATCGCGACCTCGTCGGCAGTCAGGCCGAAGAGTTCAGCGGTGAGCGCTTTGGCAGCGGCCAGTTGCGGGTGATGGCGGTCGCGCCCGTCCATGCCGAGTTGGTGGTCGTGAAAGTATTGGGTGAGCGCGGCCCCGACGGCGAGCGGCGGGATGCCTTCGGCGGCGGTGTTGAGGTAGGTCATGCCTGCCAGCGAGGGGAAATCGCGCAGGCGGTCTTCGGTATTCAGCATGGGTCTCCTCATTGAGGCGTTTCGGCGGATGATGCCGTTGTTGTTTTGGTTGGACTGCGATGATTGTAAAGCTGTTTTAGCCTGCGGCAGCAATGTATTTCCTATTTTATGTTGTATCAATGCGCTGCTACGCGCAGCGCATTGATACAACTTTCCCTGGTGATTCTGGTGTTAGTTGAAGTGTGGAAGCGCGTTGTTCAACGTTTGTGCCGCTTTGCTCGGGTTGTTCATTCGCTATCAACGAAAAGCATTGTCATCTCGAACGAAGAGAGAGATCTCATCGCCTATGACAATGCAGAACGATGAGATTCCTCACGTCGCCTAGCGGCTTGTTCGGAATGACAATGGAGATTGCAACGTGCTTGTTTAACGCTGTATTCGCACTTAGTTCTGTTCCAGCAGATCGAGCCAGCGCATAATTTGCAGGCCGTCGGCGTAGCGCGCGCCGAACGGAACGCTCGCTTTGCCCCGCACGACTCGGCAGAAGTGCCGCAGTTCTTCGGCCAGCCAGCCGCTGGGGGCCTGCGGGTCGGCGTTGATGTCGAGCAGCAGCGGCCAGGTGGCCCGATCATGCCAGACGGTCAGCGGGCGCGGGTTGTTCTCCAGCCGCGCGGCCCAGCCCTGCCCGAACACTTCGAAACGGTCGAACCCTTCGCCGCTCATTCCGGGCGGGGTGAGGAACGAGGCGGTGAAGGTGCCCCAGACGTTGCCGGGCCAGCGCAGTTCGGCGATCGCGAGGTCGGTGCCGCCGCCCGGGCGCGGGCGCAGTTCGCCGCGAATCTGCTCCGGCTCCGCGCCACCCATCATCGCCAGGGCCACGTACAGGTCGTGCACCATCAGCAGCCGCATGGGCGATTCGCCTGCGAACAGATCGGCGGTGGTGGTGGGGCGGTGGCGCACAGCGTGGAAGTAGGCCAGCGAGCCGTGTTTGGCCACTTCGGCCAGCAGAGTGCGCACCTCGTTGCTGAACAGCAGGATGTGACCGAGCATCAGGTTGCGCGATTCGGGAGCGACCAGTGGGGCCAGCCGTTCGGCGCTGGCGAGCGTTTGGGAGAGCGGTTTTTCGATCAAAACACTCGCGCCACGCCTCAGGATCTGCTCGGCCAACTCGATATGCGTGTCGGTTTGCGTGGCGACCACCCAAGCGTCGGCCTCAACGGCGTCGAGCGCGCTGGCGAGATCGGCCCAGGCTGGTGCGCCAAGTTGTTGATGGAGTGCGTCGCGGCGCTCGGCGCTGCGGTCCACAAGCGCGACGAGTTCAGCCTCCGCAAGGCCCGCGATGGTGCGGGCGTGCAGTTGTCCGAAGTTGCCGAGTCCCACGACTCCGATACGAACGGGTTGCATAACGTTTCCTCTTTAGAGCCACCAGCGCTGGTAGATATCGGCGAGCCGGACGAGTTCGCTGACTTCGACCCATTCGTCGAGGCCGTGCGCCTGGGCGATCGAGCCTGGGCCGAGCACCACGCATTCGCGGGCCAGGCCGCCGTAGGCGAAGGCGTTGGTGCCGTAGGGCGCGACGGTCGGCTCGACTTCCGCCCATTCGGCCAGTTGGCGCAGCCACGGCGTATCCGGCGATTGGTAAAAGGCTTCGAGTTGCAGGATGGTTTCGACCTCGAACGGCAGCGGGCAGGCCCGTTGCGCCAGCGCGATCAGGTCGGCGGCGACTTGTGCGGTCGTTTCGCCCGCGACGACTCGCCGATCGATGGAGAGCGTGACGCTGTCGGGCACCACATTCAGGCCGCGCCCGCCGTTGATCATCGTGACGGTGAGCGTGGGCGCGCCGAGTTCGGTGGCGGGCGGCAGGCTCTGCAGGCGCTGGTGCTCGGCCTCGAAGGCGAGCGCGAGGTGCGAGGCGGCAATGATGGCGTTCTTGCCCAGGTGCGGCTGCGAGCTATGCGCCGAGACGCCGCTGATGTGATAATGGTGGCGCACCAGCCCTTTGTGGCCGTACACAGCTTGGCAGAGCGTCGGCTCGGCCACCATCAGTTGGTCGAGCGCGATGCCTCGGCGACGCACCCACGCGGCGAAGGCTGGAGCGCCCGTCGCCATCGATTCCTCGTCGGCGGTGGCGGCGATCAGCAGGTTGGCCTGCGGTTGGATGCCGTTGCGCTGCATCGTTTCGAGCATGGCCAGCGCCACGCCCAGGCTCGCTTTGGTATCGACCGAGCCGCGCCCGTGGATGCGACCATCGCGCAGTTCGCCGCTGAACGGGTCGCCCGGCACCTGCTCGACGCTCACGGTGTCCATATGCACATCGAGCGCAGCCCAGCGGTCGCTGCGCCCCTTCCAGATGCCGTAAACGTTCGGGCGGCCCGGGTGTACATCTTCAACAACGACTTCGTCGGCGCCCAGTTGGCGGAACCATTCTGCGATGGCGGCGGCGATGCGTGCTTCGCCCGGTTCGCCCGCGCGCGGTCCGGCTTGGTCGGGCGAGACGCTAGGGATCTGTACGAGGCGTTGCAGCCAGGTGATCAGGTCGGATTGTTCGATTTGCATACTGTCTATGTACCTTGTTTGTTCGAAATCTGAGACCTAGCGCATGGGCGAAGTTCCTACGCTAGGTTGATGCTGCGTGCGCCTCAATGTTGATTAGCCGCGTATCTGCCGAATACGGGCCGGATCGGTGATCTCGCGGCTGTATTCGGGCACGTGCAGTCCGCCGCTCATAAAGACGTGCGTTCTGCGGAAGCGCATCGGGCTGTCGAGCACAGTGGTGCCCGTGACGTGTACCTCTTTGGCGCCCGTGCGCTCAACAATCTTAGCCATGTTGCGCTCGTTGCCGCCGCCCGGCATCACGATAATGCGCCCGGCGGCTCGCTCCACCAGTTCGGCGACCAGATCGAGTCCTTCGATCACCGAATCCTCCTGCCCGGTGGTCAGCACGCGGTCGATGCCCAGGTCGATCAGGGTTTCGAGCGCGGCGAACGGGTCGCGGGTCATGTCGAAGGCGCGGTGGAAGGTCACGCTGAGCGGGCGGGCCTGCTCGACCAGCGTGCGGGTGCGCTCCACATCGATGTCGCCGTCGGCGGTCAGCAGGCCGATCACGACGCCGTTGGCTCCGTGCTGCTTTGCGACCTCGATATCGTGTTGCATAATCGCGAATTCCAGGTCGCTGTAGTAGAAATCGCCGCCCCGAGGCCGAATAATCACGTTCATGTCGATGCTGAGGTGCTTGCGGGCCAGGGCGATCGCGCCTGCGCTGGGTGTGGTGCCGCCTTCGAGCAGGTTGTCGCACAGTTCGACGCGGTTCGCGCCGCCCTCTTGGGCGGCCAGCGCAGAATCGACGGTGCCAACGCAAACTTCGATGACGAGCGACGAACGAGGGGTCATGGCGTGCTCCTTCTGGCGTTAGGCGATCTTCGGGTAGTGAACGTGCCCCGGGATGGCGAGCCGGATGCGGTAGAGCGAGGTCGATGCGGCGATGTAGAGCGTGCGCATATCCTCCCCGCCGAACGTGCAGTTTCCGGCGATCTCGGGCGTGTGGATGAAGCCGAGCTGCTTGCCTTCGGGGTTGAAGATGTAGACGCCAGCGGCTTCGCCCTCGCCCGCCGTCAGGTAGATGTTGCCCTCCACGTCGAGCACCATGCCGTCGCCGCCGTAGCCCGTGCCGAAATCGTGCAAAATACCTCGGCGCTTGCAGTTGCCCGCGCTGTCGATATCGTAGGCCACGAGCGTGCGTGCGCCGCCAGGGGCCGGGTTGTGATCGACCACGTAGAGGGAGCGGTTGTCGGCGCTGATCAGGATGCCGTTGGGCGTCTCCATATCGTCGATCACGCGGGTGAGCGAGCCATCGTGCTCGATGCGATAGACCGCCATGCAGTCCTGCTCGATGTCGGAGGCGTCGCCGTAACGCGGGTCGGTGAAGTAGATGCGACCCTCGTTATCGAAGCACAGGTCATTGGGCGAGTTGAGCGGTTTACCGTTGTAGTGCGAGGCGAGCACGGTGATGCTGCCATCCGGCTCGTGGCGCTCGACGGAGCGCGAGCCTCCCGGGTAGGTCAGGCCACCCGTGCAGCAGGTGATGAGCCGCCCCTGCGAGTCGAAGTTCATGCCGTTGGCGCGGTTGCTCGGCTGCTTCCAGACCGAGGTGGTGCCATCGGTGCGGTAGACCATAATACGGTTGTTCGGGCAATCGGAGAAGAAGACGTTGCCCTCGGCGTCGGCGGCTGGGCCCTCCGCGAAGGTGCATCCGTCGAATAGGCGCTCAAGGCGCGCATCATCGGGAATCGGATTGATCATTGCTACGGCTCCGTATCAATTGGCATCGTACGCCGATGCTGCAAGGCGTTTGATTCTAGGCCGCTGGCCCGCTGGTGGGTGTGCCGAGTTGGTGGCGTTCCTGGTGAGGCGGGCTGCGAGCGGCGGGATGCGGGTTGCCTGCTGCGGGCAGCCTGCTGCGGCGAAGGTGAAGGCGAGCGCCCGCCCGAAGCCGATGCGCAACGGGCAGGCGACCAATGTTAGAGCGTGATCCACACGCCGCGCTCGGCGGCTTCGTAGACGGCGCGCACCAGGGCTACCGAGGTGCGCCCGGCATCACCAGCGGGATCGGGTTGGCGACCCTCGCGCACCGCTTCGACCATTTCAGTCAATTCAGCGACCATACCGCGCAGCGTGCGGCTGGGGAAGTCGCTGGTGGGGTCGTAGAAGCGTTGGATGGTGCGCTTGCCGTTGGCCAGCAACTCGACCGAGTCCCAGGAGCGCACGTGCACCATGCCCTCATCGCCGAAGATCTGCATATCGCACATCACAGTCTGATGCGGCCCCCAGTGCTGGAAGAAGGTGCCCTGCGCGCCGCCATCGAAGCGGGCCAGCGCCGAGCCATAATCTTCGCCCTGATTGCCTGTGGTTGGTTCCACCATCGCGGCCACAGCGGTGATGCGCTGGCCCAGCACCCAACTCACGCGGTCGAAGCCGTGAACGGCGTTGCACATAAAGACACCGCCACCCGCGATCGAGCGATCGCGGTACCAGGGCAGCACACCCGCATAGCTGATCGACATCGCATCGAGCGCGGTGCGAGGCGTGCCGATCGCGCCCGAATCGATCAGGCGCTTAGCCTCGCGCATCTCGGGGTAGAAGTGGTGCGTGAAGCCCGTCATCAGGTACACGCCGGCTCGCTCGCAGACCGCGATCATCTCGTCGGCCTCCTCCACAGTGCGCGCGATAGGCTTCTCCATCAGCACGTGCGTCCCAGCGTTGGCGGCGGCCTGCGCGGCGGCGAGGTGCAGTTGTGGCGGCAGGCAGATGTTGAGCACATCGATACCAGCGGCCAATAACTCGTCGTAGTTGCGGAAGACGCGGCTCTCGGTCTCTTTGGCCAGCGGCGCGGCCTTCTCCTCAATGGGGTCAGCGATGCCGACGATCTCGACACCTGGGATCTGGCGGTAGGCTCGTGCATGGACTGCGCCAATGAAGCCCGCACCTGCAATGCCTACGCGAATAGTTTTAGTCATGGTTCTCTCGTTAAGGGTCTATGCCAAACCTACATCTTCACAGCGCCTTCGGTGAGGCCCTTGAGGTACAGGCGTTGCAGCAGCGCGAAGATCGCGATGCCGGGCGCGACGACGATCACATACACGGCGGCGATGCGCGGCCAAGCCCACTGCCCCATACCACCAGCGGCGCTCGCCAGCACCACCGGCATGGTGCGCACGCTCTGGTCGTTGGTCAGCGTCGCGGCCAGCAGGTACTCGCCCCAAGCCGAGACGAAGTTCACGATCGCCACCACCACGATGCCGTTCGACACGAGCGGCAGCAGCACTTGGAACAACGTGCGCCACGGGCCGCTGCCGTCGATCAAGCTCGCTTCCACCAGTTCGTGCGGGATCTGCTCGAAGATACCGCGCATAATCAGCACGCTGATCGCCAGGTTGATGGTCACATACGGCAGAATCAGGCCGTAGGTCTTGTTGATCAGGTTGAGTTGGCTCTGGATCTCAAACACAGCGATCAACGAGACGATGCGGGTTGGGAAGAACAGCGACGCCGTCAGCAGCAGGATGACCGCCGCGCGACCGGGTAGGCGCACGTGCACCAGCGCATAGCCAGCAAGGATCGCGCAGAACGTGGTGATGATGACGGTGGAGATAGTGACGTAGATACTGTTCCACAGGTTTTGCGGCAACGTCTGAATCTTCGAGAGCACGTAGCTATAGTGCGTGAAATCGAAGTTTTCGGGCCAGAGCGCGCCAGAGTAGGCATCGGGGATCGATTTGACCGACAGCAGCAGCACCCAGGCCAGCGGCAGGATAATGATCAGCATAAAGAAGTTGATCACCACATGCCGCATAATAGTGCCTTTGCTCACGCGCTTGCGGCGCGGTTGCGACAGAGACGTTGTGGTCATAGCAGTGCTCCTGAATTAGTCGCGCGAACGGAACAGATACAGAAGTCCCGCCACAACGATCATCATGGCCATCGTGCCGATCCAGCCGATCGCGGCAGCGTAGCCCTGTAACCAATCGCCCGTCTTGAAGGCCATCTCGTACATATACATCGTCCACGTGTAGGTGGGTGATGCGCGGTTGAAGCCACCGAAGATCAGGAACTCCTCGATCAGCGCCATCGCCGAGCCGAAGCGCAGCACCACCAGGATCGAGAGGATGGGCAACAAGCGGGGGATGGTCACATGCCAGAACAACTGCCACTCATTCGCACCGTCGATGCGAGCGGCCTCGTTCAAATCTTTAGGAATGGCGGCGAGTCCAGCCAGGAAGAACATCGTATGGTAGCCGAGGCCCCACCACACCTCGAACGCGGCCACAGCGGGCAAGGTCAGCGATGTGCCGCCGAGCCATTGCGGGGCGGTCTGCTCGGTAAACAGACCCAATTGTACGAGGATGACGTTGATTGGGCCGATCTGAAAGTTGTACAACCACTTCCAGAGCACGAAGATCATCGCGCCCGGGATGACCGCAGGCACGAGCAGGATCACGCGATAAATGCTTGCCAAGCGCGGATGTGTGACTCGATCGATCAGCACGGCCAGTAACAATGGCAACAGAATCGTGCCCGGCAGAAACATCAGCGTGAATTCAAGCGCACGTAACAGGCCGCTATGGAGAAGCGGGTCGACGATGGCGTTGCGGTAATTTTCGAGACCAACCCAATTCGCCGGCTCATTGCGCAAATAACGGTAATCGGTGAAGCTGATCCACAACACGCGGATGATTGGGTAGGCCAGGTAACCGATGAAGAAGAACATCATCGGCAGTAGAAACACCCAATTACTGAGGCCTCGAAGATTCAACCAACGGTTGCGCAGCCTAGTCGGTGATTGGGCGTTAGTACGTATTGTTGCCATAGTTCTGCCCTTGAATCGAGGGGACAAGGGGATGCGCGCATCCCCTTGTCCGAGTAACGAGTATTAGCTGGCCTTCTGGATCTCGGCGTTGACTGCGTCCTGAGCGGCTTGCAGCGCCTTGACAGGATCAGACTCCTCGCCCGTCAGGTACTTCTCCCAGTAGGGCTTGCCGATCACAAACTGCTGCAGACCAAAGGCGTGGTTCGGGATCGCCTTGGCGATCTCGAGCTGTGCGCGGATCACGCCCACAAACGGCTGCATCCAGCTCGGCGGGTTGGCATCCCACTTGTCATAGAGCGACTTGTAGGGCGGCAACTGGCCGGGGTGGGCCGTCTCGGTACCCTGGATCGAGTCCTGCCAGATCTGCTCGTTGTAGGTGAGCGCCCGCATGTACTCGACAGCCTTCTCCTTGTTCTGGCCGTACTTGAACAGACAAGCGCCCGTGCTCCAGAACACCGTCGAACCCTCACCGTTGGCGAACTTCGGCAGGCCACCCAACTGCAACTTGGTGGGATCTGGCCAGGTCGAGGCGAAGCGCAGCGGCGAGTTAAAGTACTTGGGATAGTACGCCGCGCGCTGCGAGGCGAAGGCGACCTCGTCGGGGGTGCCGTTGACACCGCCGTCGGTGGTGCCTTCCAGCAGAATATCGGGGTTAGCGTAGGCCATAATCTCCTTCATCAGTTTGAGCGCCTCAACTGCGCCCTCGCTGGTGAAGTTGAACAAGCCTTCCTCATTGTAGACCTTGGTGCTGTAGCTGTGTGCGAACGGCACCAGCGAGCGCCAGCCGTGCGAGTCGAAGGTGGCGCCATAGGTGGCCGCGCCCGACTCCTGCACCTGTTTCGCGTTCGCCAGGAACTCGTCCCAGGTCTTGGGCGCCTCGGTGATGCCCGCCTTCTCGGTCTGCTCGCTGTTCCAGCCCAAGCCGGTGACATCGAGCAGGAACGGCCAGCTATACAGCTTGCCATCGACTGTACACTCCTCGCGGATGGAAGGAATGATGTCGTCGAGGATGTCTTTGGGAATGTAATCGTCCCATGGCTCGATGACGCCAGCCTGAATCAACTGGGTCATTTCAACGAAGGGCGTCATACCCACGTACACGTCCCAGGTGCTCTCTTGGTTCTTGGCCTCGGCCACGAACCGCTCGATGCCGAAGCCCTCGACCGGCGCAATCTGATAGTTGAGATCGGGGAATTGCGCGTTGACTTGCGGCAGGCTGGGGTGCAGGTCGGCGATCCAGGGGTAGAACGTGGGAGTCAACGGTCGGCTGGATGTGCTGCTGCCAGCAGCCGGAGCTGAGGTGGCTGCAGGTGCTGCAGGCTCGCCTGCGGGCGCGTTGCTCGCTGGGGCGGCACTGCCACAAGCCGCCAGCACAACGCTCGCGCCTAGGCCTGTGCCCATCAAGCGCAAGAGTTGGCGGCGAGTCATCGGGGTCCGTTCTTCCTTGCCTGTGCGACTCATAGGGGATTCCTCCTTGTACGCCGAAACGCACTGTCTGAAAAATCTGCTCTGACAAGAAGATCTTGCCAGGGGTACCCTTGGGATAAACCGACTGAGTGCTGTAAACGATTAATTACTCGACCGAAAGAAGCGAAACGTCGTAATGCTATCCGTTATCGGTTAATCGTATAGTTAAGAGAACAATAGCCCGGAAGTGGGATCAAGTAGTGCTGCGATGTTAGATCCTATGACAGTGCAAAGGCTTACAATGAGAGAATGCTAGATTGTAGTGCAGACGAGCGTCGTTGCCCAAAACGAACGAGACCTAGTTCTTGGTTCAGCAGCAAAGCCGAAATGCCGAGTAGAATAGTATCTGGATATTCCTCAGCGACAACCACCTCGGTCGATTGCGCCAGCATTGGCAGCGAGCGCCGCTGCATCTCCTGGGTCACAATCTCCTGTAGTCTAGGCCCAAAGTGTGCGATTGGGCCTGTGATCACGATGCGCTCGATATTTAGGATGCCCACTAACTGAGCAACTGCAATACCAAGGTAATAGCCGACCTCGGCGATCACTTGCTGGACAAGCGGGTCGCCTGCATGGAAACTTTGGACAATTTCGTCGAATTGCGGTGGCTCGGCAGCCTGGCGGAGTTCCTGGACACGGCGCACAATCGCTCGTGTATCGGCCACGCTCTCCAAGCAACCCTCATTTCCGCAATTGCAGCGTGGTCCACCTTCCGCAACCACCACGTGGCCGATCTCGCCGGCACCGTACGCATCGCCGTGGAACAACTGGCCCTGGAGGATAATGCCAGCGCCGATCCCGTGGCTGATGTGCATCACCACCAGGTTTTCGCGGTCCTGGCTGCCGCCGTAGGTGTACTCGGCCAGCGCCGACATATGCGCGAGATTGCCGATGTAGACGGGCAGACGATACCGTTCTTCGAGCAATTCCTTGAGATGCAGGTTCTGCCAGCCGTAATTGACGGCACGGCGCACAATCTGCCCCGATGGGTCCATCAGGCCCGGCGTGCTGATGCCAATGCCCAATAGCGGCGCATGATCCATCGCGATCAGCTCATCGAGCATTGCGTAGAATTGCGCTAAGGTGCTCTCGGCATCGCTACTCGTCAACTTCGCGTAGGTTTGCTGACAGATCGCTCCCCGAAGATTGATGATCGCCCCGGTAAGCTCACCATTCATCAAGTTGATGCCGATAAGGTGGCGCGAATCATCGACAACTTGCAGAAGAATGGGTTGCCGCCCCCCCGACGAGATGCCGTGGCCGATCTCCTCGACCAAGCCTCGTTCGATCAGCGTAGCCACCACATCCGATACGGTTGTGCGCGTCAGGCGAGTGAGACGGGCCAGATCAGCTCGACTAATCGCCTCGGCATCGTAAATGGTACGCAGAATGAGCTGGCTATTGTGATCTCGGGTATGTTGGCGAGTCGCTTTTTCAAGAAACCGATCCACCATACGTGTACCGCGCCTTAGGGTTCAGCAATTGGACACTCGTAGTCTGCGAGTGCCTGCCATCACGTGCGAAAACCAAAGTTAGCGATTCGGCGGAATGTGGAAGATGATACAAAGTCCAGTGAACTAACAAAGAAAATATCATACCTTAGGGTATTTGTCAAATACCCTTGTTTTAGTGCACCATTTGTTCCATTTATCACAAAGGTGGTGAGGGGAGAGCGCGCGCTGGGGTCAGTGGCCGAGCATTAAAGACCGTGAGACAGAATGAATGAGGTGGAATGATGAGAAAGAATAGCTTACATGGGGATAAAGTGCGTCAAAATGATACAATGATCATATAAACGCATAGGAGTTGTGATAACATAATGTAAAGCGAAGATGTGAACTATATCGATGTAGTTTGCATATCAAAAGGGAAAAGAAATGCGTTTCTCGACACCCTGCCCCCGTTGCCAAGCGCCATTTTCGTTGGGTCGATTGATGACAGTCTCGTCGCCGTCGCAAATCACGTGTAGTCAATGCAATGCGCAACTGCGCCTCAAGCCGTGGGCCTGGGCGATCACGATCATCTTCTTTATCGCGGTGCTGGCAGTTGGTGGGTTCTTCCTGTACCAACGCATTGCCGCTGATGTGGCGGTGCGTGGCCTGATGCGAGCATCGATATTTGGAATTTTGCTATTGGCGGTGCTGGTTAATATCGTGGCGTTGCAGTTTGGGCCGTTTTATGTGGATGATGAAACGAAGTAGGGTATCACGATTCCAGCAGGAACGGCTTGCGGCGCAGGAGCTTGGCGGCGTAGGTCTGCGCAACTACGGGCATGCGGCGGGGGAACTACTCTTGCCAGGCTGGATTCTCAAGTTGACGTAACGCAGTGACCAACAGAAACATCAAGCTGAACGCTTCGAGCAGGGGTTGCTCGTGTGGTGCGAGCGGCTTGGTGCGGGTGGGGAACACGCTCGGTGGTAATTGGCGGTGTGGTTTGCGTAATTTGGTTTGTTCACCTTGTCACCCCGGTCACCTGGTCACCGTGTCGGGTGCGAGGCGTGCAGGCGGCGCAGCCATGCGCTGCGGAGCAGCGCGTAACGTGCGCGCGTTGTGGCGCGAAGCGCCATCACAGTCCGAGCGCGCACACGTTGTGCACGACGTCGTTGGCCCGTAGCGACGGGCCTTGAGGCGCTGGCTGCGCTTTCTTTTCCCCCAACAAAAGCAGGTTTGGAATGGGGATGCGTCTTTAAAACGCATCCCCTGATGTGGTTAGGTGAGGGCTTCGGCGAGCACTTCGGCGATGTGTTTGGCGCGCCGTTGGGTGCCGTCGGCGATTTGGTGGCGGCAACTGGTGCCCATTGCGACGATGTCGGTGTCGGCGGGTTGGGCGCGCACGGCGGGGAAGAGCGCGCGCTCGCCGATGCGCTGCGAGATGTCGTAGTGCTCGGCTTCGTAGCCGAATGAGCCGGCCATGCCGCAGCAGCCGGAGTCGACTTCGGTGGCGGTTGCGCCGAGCAGGTTGCGCAGCAGTTCGAGGGTGGCGCTGGTGCTCGCGAGCGCTTTTTGGTGGCAGTGGCCGTGCAGCAGGTAGTTTTTAGCTTGTTGCTGCGTTGCTTCTGGCAGGGTAAGCCGTCCGGCGCGCAGTTCGCTGGCCAGGAACTCGTCGAGTAGGAAGGTGTGCTTGGCGAGCGCTTCGGTGCGCGGGTCGTCGATGAGGTCGGGGTACTCGTCGCGGAAGGTGAGCAGACAGCTCGGTTCGAGACCGATGATCGGTAGGCCCGCTTCGGCGTAGGGCGCGAGCCATTCGAGTTGCTGCTGCGCTTGGTGTTTGGCTTGGTCGAGCAGCCCTTTGGAGAGCATTGGTCGGCCACAGCAGACGATGCGCTGCGGGATGATCACTTCGTAGCCGAGCGTTTCGAGCACGCGCACGGCGGCTTTGCCGATCTCTGGCTCGTTGTAATTGGCGAAGGTGTCGGGGAACAGTACGACGGTGCGCTCCGATGGTGCGGTGCGGGGCCGTTTGCGGAACCAATTGACGAAGGTTTGTCTGGCGAATGTCGGCAGGCGGCGGTGGCGGCTGATGCCGAGCAGGCGTTCGCTGAGCAGGCCGCTGCCGGGGGCGTTGAGCAGCCAGTTGCTCAGCGGGGCGAGTGCGCTGCCGAGTTTGCTCAGGGTGTGGATGTTGCCGAAGAGCCACGCCCGCAGTGGGATGCCGTGTTCGCGGTAGTAGGCGGCTTGCCATTCCGATTTGATACGGGTCATGTTGACGCGCGATGGGCATTCGGTGGTGCAGCCTTTGCATTCGAGGCAGAGGTCCATCACGTCGTGCATGCGCTGGCTGGTCAGTTCGCTGATCGGCAGCGCGCCGGAGAAGACCATGCGCAGGGCGTTGGCGCGTCCGCGAGTGGAGTGTTCTTCGTCGCGGGTGACCATGTAGCTTGGGCACATGGTGCCGCCGGAGGGTTTGCGGCAGAGTGCGTTGCCGTTGCAGAGTTCGACCGCGCCCGCGAGGCCTCCCGTATCCGCGAAGCGGTAGTGCGTTGTGAAGGGGATGGTGGTGCGGTAGTTGGCTCCGTAGCGCAGGTTGATGTCGAGCGGTTGTGCATCGACGATCTTGCCGGTGTTGAGGACGCCGTGCGGGTCGAAGGTGCGTTTGATCTCGCGGAAGGCTTCGTAGAGCGTGTGGCCAAACAGTTCGCGGTTGAACTCTGAGCGCAGTAGGCCGTCGCCGTGTTCGCCGGAGAGCGAGCCGCCGAATTCGAGCACCAGGTCTTTGACGGCCTCGGCGATGGCGCGCATTTTGCGTAGGTCGTCGGGGTCTTTGAGGTTGAGCAGCGGGCGGGCGTGGATGAGGCCGACGCTGGCGTGCCCGTAGATAGCGACTTGGGTGTCGTGGGCGGCGCAGATTTGGCGGATGCGCCGCACGTAGGCGCTGAGTTTGGCGGGTTCGACGGCTGAGTCTTCGATGACGGTTTCGGGTTTGCGGTCGGGTGAGATCGATTGCAGCAGTGGCATGCTGGCTTTGCGCACTTGCAGCACGGCGCGCTGTTGTTCGGGCGTGATGGCGCGGGTGAAGTCGAAGTCGATCTCGTGGTTGTGGCGCAGGTGGTGTTCCAGGCGGTCGAGATCGGCTTGTACGGCTTCGGCGGTGTCGCCGAAGAATTCGACTTGCAGCAGGCCGCCGGGCGTGCCCTGCACGAATTGGGCCAGGTAGCGCGCGTAGTCCCGCGAGGAGCGGGTCAGGTCGAGCAGGATTTCGTCCATCAGTTCGACGGCGGCTGGTTGGCATTCGAGGCAGGGGATGACGGCGTCGAGCGCGACTTCGAGCGATTCGAAGGCGAGGACGCCGATGGCGGTGTGTTTGGGTCGCGGTACGAGGCGCACTTTGGCGGCCAGCACGATCGCGAGGGTGCCTTCGGAGCCGATGATCAGGCGCGAGAGGTCGAAGGGCCGATCGGGTTTGTGGAAGGAGTCGAGGTTGTAGCCGCCGACGCGCCGCAGCAGTTTGGGGAAGCGTCGTTCGATCTCGTCGGCGTGTTCGCGGCCAAGCCGCCGGACGGTGCGGTAGGCGCGGCCCTCTAGGCTGTCGAGCGTGAGTTTGGTGCGCAGTTGTTCGTCGTCGATGGCTTCGACGGTGGTGATGGTGCCGTCGGAGAGCATGATGCGCAGGGCGAGCACGTGGTCGCTGGTTTTGCCGTATTTGAGCGAGTACATGCCCGAGGAGTTGTTGCCGATCATGCCGCCGATGGTGGCGCGGTTCGAGGGCGAGACGTCGGGGGCGAACTTCAGGCCGTGCGGGGCGAGGTGCTTGTTGAGCTCGTCGAGCACGAGGCCCGGTTCGACCCAGGCGTAGCGTTCTTCGAGGTTGACTTCGAGCACGCGCCGCATGTATTTGCTGAAGTCGAGTTGGATGGCTTTCCCGACGGTTTGCCCGGCGAGACTGGTGCCGCCGCCTCGTGGGAGCACGGACATCCCATGGCGGCGGGCGATGCGCAGTACGGCAGCGACATCGGCTTCGTCGTGGGGTATCACGACGCCAGTGGGCGCGATTTGGTAGATGCTCGCATCGGTGGCGTAGAGCGCCCGCGATACGTCGTCGGCGTGTACTTCGCCGCGCACTGCTGCGCGGATCTCGTCCCATGCTGTGGTGGTCACGGTGTTGCCTCTGCCTAATTGTGCGATCGGTGTGGGCGGATTATAAACGATTACGGGGGATTACGATCATCCGCAGATTACACAGATTGCACAGATGAGGTTGAGCGGGAGCTAGGTGATGAGTGATCGATGGGAGGTTTTGTCACGAGGAATCTCGCTGATATCCGTTGAGATCTCTCACGTACGTTCGAGATGACAGGGCTTTTCGTTGTGTTCACGGAGAGATCCTTCACGTCGCCTAACGGCTCGTTCAGGATGACAGCGCCTTTCGTTGTTTGTCATTGTCATTCCGAACGGAGTGCATAGCACGGAGAGAGGAATCTCGCTGATATCCGTTGAGATCTCTCACGTACGTTCGAGATGACAGGGCTTTTCGTGGAGGTTACAGTGAGATCCTTCACTTCGCCTGTCGGCTCGTTCAGGATGACAGTGCTGTTCTTTGTTTGTCATTGTCATTCCGAACGGAGTGCGCGGCACGGAGTGAGGAATCTCGCTGATATCCGTTGAGATCTCTCACGTACGTTCGAGATGACAGCGCTGTTCTTTGTTTATCATTGTCATTCCGAACGGAGTGCGCAGCACGGAGTGAGGAATCTCGCTGATTTGCACTGAAGTACACAGTGAGATCTCTCACGTACGTTCGAGATGACGGCGCTTTTTCGTGGTGTTCAGATGAGATCCTTCACGTCGCCTGACGGCTCGTTCAGGATGACAGCGCTGTTCTTTGTTTGTCATTGTCATTCCGAACGGAGTGCCTAGCACGGAGTGAGGAATCTCGCTGATATCCGTTGAGATCTCTCACGTACGTTCGAGATGACAGCGCTGTTCTTTGTTTATCATTGTCATTCCGAACGGAGTGCGCGGCACGGAGTGAGGAATCTCGCTGATATCCGTTGAGATCTCTCACGTTCGCTCAGGATGACAGCGCTTTTTCGTTGTGTTCACGGAGAGATCCTTCACTTCGCCTGTCGGCTCGTTCAGGATGACAGTGCTGTTCGTTGCGTTCTTGGCTTTTCGTTGCCTCAGTCACTCAGTCACCAAGTCACCTTGTCATAAAAAGAGACCGCCGCCCTGCCTTAGCAGAGTGGCGATCTCGCAGCCAGCAGTGGATGGACGGCGATTACTCGCTCGCCAAGCCGTTGCGGGCGATCACATCGCGGTAGAACAGCGCGCTATCCTTGGGGTAGCGCTTCTGCGTCTCGTAATCGACGTACACGATGCCGAAGCGGCGCGAGTAGCCCCACGCCCACTCGAAGTTGTCCATCAGCGACCAAGCGAAGTAGCCTTTGAGCGGCACGCCCGCCTCGATCGCCTTGGCGCAGGCTTCGAGGTGCGAGCGCAGGTAGGCGATGCGCTTGGTATCGTGGACGCGGCCATCGACGAGTTCGTCGGGGTAGGCCGAGCCGTTCTCGGTGATGTACATCTGCTTGGGCGCGTAATCGTTGTGCAGCCGTTCGAGCAGCACCCGCAACGCATCGGGGTACACCTCCCAGTTCATATGCGTATACTCGCCGGGCGGCTGGATGGAGCCGATGCGCAGCGGCGGCGCATCGGGATTGTCGCAGATAACGGCGCGGTTGTAGAAGTTCACGCCCAGGAAGTCGATATCCACGCCGATCTTCTCCATATCGCCATCATGGATATCGGGCAGGGCGCCTTGATACAGTTCGAGCATATCGGCGGGGTAGCCGCGCCCAAACACCGGGTCGGTGAACCAGCGATTGAAGTAGCCATCGTAGCGGCGCGCGGCTGCGATATCGGCTTCGCTGTCGCTGGCCGGATAGGCGGGCGAGTAGTTCAGCGTGATGCCGACCTGCGAATCGGGGCTGTTGGCGCGCAGGATCGGCACCGCCTCGCCGTGCGAGAGCAGCACGTGATGAGCGACTTCGAGCGCCGGGCCGTTGCGCAGGCCAGGGGCGTGCTCGCCGATCCAGTTGCTGAGGATCGAGACGCACCACGGCTCATTGTGGGTGATCCAATGCTTCACACGGTCGCCCAAGCGGCGTGAGACGGCATCGGCGTAGGCTGCGAAAGCCGCCACCGAGTCGCGGTTCGCCCAGCCGCCCCGATCCTGCAGTGCCTGTGGCAGATCCCAGTGATACAGCGTTGCGAAGGGCTGGATGCCCGCTTCGAGCAGCCCATCGACGAGTCGATCGTAGAAGTCGAGTCCGGCCTGGTTGACGGCGCCCGTGCCATTCGGGATAACGCGCGGCCACGCGATCGAGAAGCGATACGCCTGATGACCAAGCTCACGCATCAGCGCAATATCTTCCTTCCAGCGATGATAGTGGTCACAAGCGACATCGCCCGTGTCGCCGTTCAATACCTTGCCGGGAGTGCGGCAGAAACGATCCCAGATCGACTCGCTGCGCCCATCTTCATTCCACGCACCTTCGATCTGATAGGATGCAGTTGCTGAGCCCCACAAGAACCCCTTTGGAAACCGTGTTTCGGACATTGAAACCTCCACTATGTTTGTACCGAGATGGTATGCAATTGTGGTGAACTAGGAGCAAACACAAAGGGAAAGGACATCATACTCCCAGCCGACCAGTGCTTGCCCCACTTTTTAGAGCAACGACACCTTGCACCATGCAACTATGCCCCACTGTATGGCGGTGAATACCGTTTGGTACGCCGTTGTCTCCCCACCGATACCATTCAACGCCACAAATGTGTTAGGCTCAATAAGCAACCAGTAGGATACCACAGAACTGAGCAATAGCCTACTCGTTCACGATAATAAGATCTAGTTGTACAATAGGGCCACCATTCGCGACTATCAGGAGATCACGATGTCAACCGATCAACTGCGTGTGCTGATTTTTGGTGCGCACCCCGACGACTGCGAATTTACTGCGGGCGGTGTTGCTGCGCTGTACGCCCGTCAGGGCCACGATGTCCTGTTTGTTTCCCTCACAAACGGCGATGCTGGGCACCAAGTACTAGCGGGTGCGCAACTCGCTCAGCGCCGTCTCGCCGAAGCCCAGGCTGCGGCTGCGCTGATCGGCATTCGCTACCAACTGCTTGATAACCACGATGGCGAACTGCTACCCACACTCGAGAATCGGCGCAAGCTGATCACGCTGATCCGCTCGTTCAAGCCCGATCTGATCATGTCGCCCCGTCCGAACGACTACCACCCCGATCACCGCTACACCGCGCAACTGATTCAGGATGCCGCGTACATGGTCACGGTGCCGAATGTGTGTGCATTCAGCCCCCATTTGGTCGAGAATCCTGCGATCGTCTATGTCAGCGACACCTTCCAGAAGCCGTACCCGCTCATCCCCGATGTCGTCGTTGCGATAGACGAGGTCGTCGATCTCAAGGTTGGCTTGCTCGACGCCCACGAATCGCAGATGTATGAATGGCTACCCTACAACGGCGGCTACCTCGATCAAGTGCCCACCGATAAGGCCGCCCGCCGCGCCTGGCTGCGCGAATCGCTGGAACCACGCTTGCGTCGCGACGCGGATCGCTTCCGCGAGCAGTTGCGCGCCCGCTATGGCCCCGAGCGCGGCGACCAGATTGTGTACGCCGAGGCGTTCGAGTGGTGCGAATACGGCGCGCCGATGACTGAGGAGCGCGTGGCGCGGTTGTTCCCGTTTTTCGATTAACTCTCCCGCCTCGACGAGTGGCTAGTGCTGGTCGCGGCCAGCACTAGCTTCTAAACCGCGTAATCGGCCAGCGCCCGCTCCAGCCGCCCCACACTGTCCACCAACCCGCCGGGCCGATTGCGAGTCAGCCACAACTCGCGGTACTCCTCGATCAACCCACTCAACTCGCTGTGCGCCTCTGCCAATGCCTCCGCGCTCGGCTGACCGTGCACCAAGCGACCTCGACGACAGGCGTGTCGCATCAGGCGCGCCGTGAAGGCGAACTCGCGGCGGATCTGCTCGCCATCGGGTCGGTTGATCGTGGCCGTGGCCAGCGGCGCGACCGCCTCCTCAATCGCCGCCTCCACCGCCGACAAGCGTTCGTCGGTGAGCGATTCGGTGAAGCGTGGCACCAACGAGCGGGCCAGCGAATCATCGGGATTCCGCAGGTCGGCCATCGTCATTTGCAGCAGCCAGAACAGCACCGACGAATTGTGCAGGTAGGGCAACTGCGTGTAGATATTGCCCAGATCGTAGGCCACGCGCCCGACGGTGCCGCTGGGGTCGCCGAATGCGAAGCGGCTCACCACGCTGGCCACGTCGATCTCGGCGTTGGCATCGAGATCCCACGAGTAGGCCGCGCCGACCGCGTAGCCCAGGAAGCTCACAGGCAACTGCTGCCAGTGCCCACGGTCGCCCCAATCGGTGATCAGGTAGCCCAGCGCGCCGTTGGCCCGCCCGTTCTGTGCCGCGTTCTGCAGGTTGCCCAGCGCGTTCTCGGTGCGCCCGGCCAAACTGCACCACGAAGCCGTGCCCGGGCAGACGTAGAATTGCAGGCCGCTGGCGGCGAACTTCGGGCAGTGCTCGGCGAACGGGTGATTGGCCTCGTAGCCCCACTCCAACGCGATCGCGTCCTTGGGCAACTCGTCGATCAGGTCGGGGTATTGAATGATGATGTCGCCCCAGAACTGCATCACCTTACCGCGCGCCGACAGATCGGCATAAATCTTCTTGATGAAGTCGAGGTACACCCGCCCGACGCCGCGCTCCGCGACGGCGGCTTTGGTGCGCCCCGCGCCCAAGTCGATCGTCTCGTCGCAGCCAACATTGAACTGGTTGCTGGTGAAGTGCGGCAGCAACTCATCGTACAGGCTGCGCAGCAACTCCAAGCTGCCCGGCTCCTCCGGCGCCAAGCCGAACGGCCCGGTCATCGTGGTGTTCCACGGCGTCTCGAACTCGCCCAATGTCTCAGCCAAGTGCTGGTAGCGCGGCAACTTCAGCCAGCGGTGCATATGCCCGAATGAGTTCTGGTTCGGCACCAATTCGATGAAGCGCTCGCGGCAGAACGCATCGAGCTTCAGAATATCCTGGCCCGTGAACGGCGACGCATGCTCCCAGACCTCGCGATGGGCTTGGTAGGCAAACGTATGCTCGGTGTACAGTTGGATCTGGTTGATCTTCCAGCCGGCCAGCATCTCCACCACCGCCAGCGTCGTCTCCAGGGTTGGCACCTTGTCGCGGGTCACGTCGAGCATCACGCCGCGCACCGCGAAGTCGGGCCAATCGGTGATGCCCACGTGTTGCAGCTCGCCCTTGCTCTGTTCGAGGATTTGGCTGAGCGTGCAGACGCCGTAGAACACTCCGGCAGCCGTGCTGCTCTCGATGATGATGCCATCCTCGCCGATGCTGAGTTGATAGCCCTGCGGATGCGGCGTGGCATCGGGCTTCACCCGCAGGCGTGCCCCGATCTGCGCCGGATCGCCCGCCGTCGAAGCGCTGATCTCCCATTCCACTCCCGCATGCTGCTGAATGGCGGATTGGAGCCGTTGCGCCGTAAAAAGCAGGTCGGCTGGACGCTCGGCCTCTAGCACGATGCGCCGCTGCCCCTCAAGCCGATACGTGCCCCACTGCCACGTCGTTGTGCGGGGATTCGGCAGCAGCAAAAGATCGCTCATAACGTTACCCTTTCCGATGTTTTGAGCGTGTGATATTTATCCTAGCTGATAATACTCGTCGATCTCGCGCTGATAGGTGTTGGCGTGGCCGTCGAGCATCTCGTCGAGGGTGACGGTGCGCCCCAACACCGACGATTCGAGCATGCCGAAGGCACAGGCCAGGTCGCGCAGACCCTCCTCGCCGCTGGTCTCAGGGTCGCCGCCCCGCTCGATCGCCCGCAGCCAGTCCAGTTGCTGGATGGCGTACGGGTCGCGCAGCCCCAGCGGGAAGAACTGCTCTCGCTCAGCATCGCTCATCTCGCGCTCGAACAGTTCGGCGAGCGGCTGGCTCTGGCCGTCGCTGTTGAACAGTTGGCCGCCCCGAATCGCGCCGCTGCTGCCCAGCACGGCTGGCGCGCCGGGGATGTCGAGCGGTGCATTGCGCATAGCCCACGACCACCACAGCTGCCCCAGCCCGCCCTGCGCAAAGCGCAGCGTCGCCAGGTACGTGTCATCGACCTCAGCCTGGACGCGCTCCAGCACGCGGCCTTCTGCGTCGCGCAACAGCCGCTCCGGCTCGAAGATCTGCGTGGTAGCACTGATCGACGCGATCTCGCCCACCACGTAGCGCATCCAGTGCATCTGATGCACGCCGATGTCGATGCTGCCGCCTCCGCCGCCCAACAGCTTTTTGTGCCGCCATGGCGTCTCCGCTACCACGCGATCCGGCGACCACAAGCCGCCCAAGCCGCCCATCAGCGCCACCTGCGGTTCGCCGATCAGGCCACGGCGCACGGCCCACGCCGCAGCGCGCACCGATTCCATCTGCCGAACATTCTCGAACACGCCCAGCGTCAATCCGCGCGCCTTGGCCGTATCGACCAACAATTTGCCCGCCCGCACCGAGATCGCCAGCGGCTTCTGGGTGAGCAGATGCAGCCCGGCCTCCAATGCGGCCATGCCGACCTGATGGTGCAGCGCCAGCGTGGTGAAATCGTTGATCGCATCGACGGTGCCGCTCGCGATCAGGTCGCGGTAATCGGTGTAGACCGCCACCTCCACATCGTCCTGAAAATCGCTGACGTAGGTGTGCGGTGCGGCCAGCGGGTCGCCTGTGGACGGGTCGAGCACGGGCGGGCGCGGCGTCGGCCCCTCGCCTCGCTTGCGGAACATCAGCGCGTCGGATTCGTTGCGAGCGCACAGCGCGGTGATGCGGAACGTATCGATTCCCAATTCGCGCAGTTGCTTGTAGCCCTGTAAATGCGCGTTGAGGATGCGGCCACAGCCGACAATGCCGATTCGTAGCATGGTTCCCCTACCTTCAGCAACTAGAGCGAATGGAGCGTTGGCGCGTGCAATCGGCGGGTCGGCAACGGCAGCGTGACCGCTTGCCCGTTCGTCGCCGAGAGCAGGCCCGCTTCGAGCACTTCCTGCGTCATCAGGCCGACCTCGGCGCTGCACAGCCCGCGGATCGGTTCGCCGGAGCGGATATGCCCCAGGAAGAACTCGGTGGCGTTGCGATGCCCCTGCGGCGCGGGCGGAACCTCCAGGCGCTCGCCAAACTTCTGCTCATCGGTGGCCAGCCACAGCGAGCCGTCGTGGTAGTACGCCAACAGCGTGCCCATGCTGCCGTAGAACACGGGCGAATAACTGGTCGCCATGCCGCGCTGCGTCCACGAGGCGGTGGCCGTGCTGAGCGCGCGGGTGTGCTGCATCACCAACACGGCGTTGTCCTCGGAGGGCAGATCGAGCTTTTGGATGCGGCTGCTCAGCGCCGTGACGCGCGAGGGCAAACCCAACAGCGACACGGCCAGCGCCACGCCGTAGCTGCAATAGTCGATCAGCGCGCCAGCGCCGTTGCGGTGCGGGTCGTAGAGCCATTCCGCGAACGGGCCTTTGTGGCCGTACTCGCGCGGCCCGCCGTGCGCGCCTCGGTAATTGACCTGCCACACTTCGCCGATCCGCCCCTCGGCGATCAGGTTGTAGGCGTGTTGCAGGTTCGGCCACCAGGCGATCGGCCAGTTGACCATCAAGTGCGTGCCGCTAGCGTAGGCCGCGCCCACCGCCTGCGCCGCGCCGGCGAAATCGGCGGCCAGCGGCTTTTCGAGCATCACGTGCAGGCCACGCCGCGCCGCCTCGGTGGCGAGTTCGGCGCTGCTGCGATTGTCGCTGTAGATGTAGACCGCGTCGAGTTGTTCGCGCTCCAGCAGGGTTTGGGCGTCGGTGTAGACATTCAGGTTGCTCAAGTTGCTGATGCGCTCGCGCAGTTCGGCGATCGGCTCGGCGGCGGCCACCAGTTCGCCATGCTCGGATTCCGCCAGTTGTTGCACATGCTCCCACACGTGGTCGTGCGAGAGGCCTAGGATAGCAACGCGCAATCGTGCGCTCATGCCTCACCTCCGTTGGTGCTATAACGCCACGCTACGGCCTTCCCGTGCGGCTTGGTAAAAGGCCAAACAGGTGGCAAGATTGATGCGAGCATCATCGACGGTTGCGGCGGGTGTGGTTTCTTCGCGGATGCAGTGTACCAAATGTTCGACGGGCGTGATATCCTTCGTTGGGCTGTTTTCGAGCGTGAGCCACTGCTCGAAGCCGAAATCGCCGCGCAGCGCCAGCCGTCCGCCCGGCAACTCCATGACCGAGCCAGTGCTGCCGATCAACTCGTTGCGGCTGATGTAGAAGCCCGGATCGGCGGTCCACGTATCCTCGATCACGGCCATTGCGCCATTGGCGAAGGTGATCGTGGCGATGCCGTAATCCTCAACGCGCAATGTGGTGTGGCGCTGGTTCCTGGCTATGCCCTGGATGCTGGTCGGCTCGCTATCGAAGAGCCAGCGCACCGTGTCGATGGCATAGATCGCGTGATCGAGCCAAGCGCCGCCCGGCACGCGCTCGGGGTCGAGCCACCACGTGTTCGTGTCGGAACTGCCCCGCCAGGCGCGCGGCAAGCCAGTGAACAGCGTGTGGGTGTAGCGCAACGGCTGGCCGATTCGTCCCTCCTTCAGCCAAGTTTTGAAGCGCTTTGTGCGCTCGGTGATGCGGGGATTCGCCTCCATCGGGAAGAAGTGCACGCCCGCCGCCTGGACCGCCGCAACCACCTCATCCGCCTGCGCCAGATTCATCGCCATCGGCTTGAGGCTCACGATGTGCTTGCCCAATGCCGCCGCCTGCTTGCAGATCGCGGCGTTGTGCTCGCAACTCGCCATCGCAATCACGATATCGACATCGGCGCGATCGATGGCGGCGTTGAAGTCGGTTGTCCACGCTTCGGCGCTGTGGTCCTGCGCGACGCTCTGGGCGCGCTCGGCGCTCGTATCCGCCACCACGACGAGGCGCGTATTGCTGCTGGCCGCGACCGAGGGGGCCAGATCCAAGGCGGTATACCAGTGATCCAAACCAACGAGGGCGACTCCTAGGCGTTCCATTGTGCCTCCTTTGGCATCGATAAGCGTAACATGCACCTTTGCAAAGCACAAGAATCTTCGACTGTTCGGACTATTCGAGCGGTGCCGCTTGGATCGTGGCCTGGGGTTTCGCTCGTGCGGGCATCGTGTAGGCCACCACAGCGGCGATCAGCAGCATCAGCCCCGCGACCATCAGGAACATATTCGAAATGCCGAATAACTGAGCGATTCTGCCGCCCAATATGGCCCCGACCACGCCGCCGATTCCATTGGCCGAGTAGTAGAGGCTGACTAAACGCCCCCGTTGCTGCCGCAGCCCCAACTCAACGGTGTAGAGCAGCGATGTGGCCTCGAAGCAGGAGTACAGCAGCGAGCGCAGCAGTTGCGTGATCACCACCCAAGCCAGCAGCGGCGAGACGGTGTAGGCCACGCAGATGAGGCTCGTGCCGATGAAGCCGAACAGCAACACGGGCTTGCGGCCCCAACGGTCGGTCAGATATCCGGCGAGCAGCATAAACGGCACTTCGCAGAGCGCGCTGAAGGCCCACAAGCTGCCGATCACGGTCTGATTATAGCCGATCGTTTGCATGTACACGGGCCAGAACGAGATCACGGCGCTCATCGCGAACATCCAGCCGAACATCAGCGCCAGGAACGACCAGATCGCTCGTTGGGATGTGGCATCGCTGGGGAGCACAGTGACGAGCGGCGTGGCGCTCTTTGGCGTTTGCGACACGTATTCGCGCAGCCCAAGGCTGATCAGAAAGGCGATGACGTAGCAGAACGCGGCTGCCAACACCGCCACGCGCAAGCTGACGTTATCGGCCAGCCAGCCGCCACCCAGCGCGCCCACCCCAAAGGTGATCGAGCCGCAGATGCGGTAGATGCTCATCAGCCGCCCGCGCTGCTGCTGATCTTCGAGCAGGTCGCCGATCTGCGAGAGGCTGCCGACGCTGTAGGCCGCGAAGGCCAGACCTTCCACTGCCCGCACCACGAACAGCCAGCCGTAGTACGGCACCAGCGCCAGCGCCGTGTAGGCCAGCGCGGTGCCGAGCGTACCCGCCATCAGGAGCGGCTTGCGCCGCCCCCGTCGGTCGGAGAAACGTCCCCACCAGTACTGCGAAAGCAGGTTACAGCCTTGATATGCCGCCAGCACCATGCCGATTTGACCGGGGTTCGCGCCAAGCGAGCCGATGTAGACGGCGATCAGTGGGAGCAAGAGTCCATTGGCGAGGTAGACGAGCGAAAGGATGCTGCTCAGGCGTACGAATGCGCCCAGATCGCGCACGGCAAGCCTGGGTATTTTGATGTTGAACATTGATGTGGCGGCTCCAGCGCATTAGAGATTGGTGATCGCGGTTGATACAGAACGTTCGGCCACTTCGGCGACCGTTACTTCGCGCCCGAACTGCTGCGAGAGGTAGATGCCCTCGCTGATCAGCGACGTGGCCAGCGCCAGGCTCGCGGTGTCGATGCCCGGCACGCGCCCCTGTAGCGTGGCGATCCAGTGGCGCTGCGGATCGTCGTAGGCGTCGTAGGTCGGGTCGCTGGCGTGCAGCCGGAACTCCGCGCCCTTCAGATCGAAGGTGCTGTCCATCTCCATATCGCCAGCCGAGGAGAAGTACGTCAGCGGTTCGAGCCGCAGGCCGCCACGGTTGCCGATCACCTTGCTCGATTCGCCGGATTGGTAGTACTGCGCCCAACTGATCTCGATATCGAGCGTGATGCCGCCCTCCAGCCGCACAAAGCCCAGCGCCATCTCCTCCACATCGAAGCCGGAGGCCGCGCGGCGCTCCTCGTACATCGGCATCTCCTGGTAAGTGCGCCCGCTGATCGTGGTGACGGCGGGGTTCCCCAGCAGGTAGAGCACGGTCATAATGTTGTAGACGCCCAGATCGATCAGCGCGCCGCCCGAGGCGGTCGCCTTGCGCACGAAGTTGCTGGTGCCGTAGCCATCCACAAACGGCCTACCGCGACGCCGGAAGTTCACCACGCGGCCATAGAACGGCTTCCCAATATGCCCAGCGTCGATCAGGCGGCGAGCGGCCTTGATCTCGGGGCTGAACAGCGTCACGTTCTGGATGGCGAGTTTGCGCCCCAACTTCTTGGCCGTCTCATACATCGACAGCGCATCATAGTAGGTGCCCGCCATCGGCTTCTCACAAAACACATCCTTGCCAGCGTGCATCGCGGCGATGCTGACAGGCGCGTGGAAGTTGTTGTGCAGACAGACATCGACGGCCTGGATGTCGGGGTTGGCGAGGAGATCGCGGAAGTTGGTGTGGATCTGTCGGATACCATACATTGCGGCAACCCGTTGCGCTTCGGCCTCGTTGACATCGGCGATCGCAACGATCTCGACGTTGGGCATCGCTGCATACGTTTCGACGTGCCGTTTGCCGATCTGGCCCACGCCGATAATGCCCACTTTGACACGCTCGGACACTTGGAACCTCCGATTGCTACACTGCAAATGGTGCTCTTGCGAGAAACTGGTTACCATTCCCAAGTTGGGAATGTGACATCGCGCTCAAGACGAACGATCACAATCTGTGGATCGTTGGGGTCGCCGCCGATGATGGCGCTCTCTTGTATGGTGATCGGGCCGATTGTGGTGGTGCGCCTGTACCACGAGACGGAGAAGCGTTTGGTGTAGCCGAAGTTGTAATCGCGGCTGCGCCAATCGTCGCGGGCGAGTTGGTGCGCCAACTGATCGCGCCACGTGATGCTGGGCAGGTCGGTGCGATACACGACGATCTGGCTCCGAAGATTTTGCCTGGTGACCACCACATCAGTGGCACCAGGCAACACAAACGGCTGAATCGCGTTGTTCGACAGTGTGCGCAAACCGAAGCCGCAACTCGTCAGCACAACGAGCAGCAATCCCACAAGGAAAACGACCCGTCGCCTAAACCGCTGGTTGTTGTTGGCCTGGCCCATACAAATGACACCGCACCCAATGGTCGCGCTCGACGAGCTCGATGCCGGGCATCTGCTGGCGGCAGATATCCATCACCTTCGGGCAGCGGTTGACGAACGGGCAGCCGGGTGGCGGGTCGATCAGCGAGGGCACTTCGCCGCGCGCCTCGAGTTTGCGCTTGCTCAGCCCCGCGTGCGGGTTCGGCACCGCCGAGAGCAGCAACTTGGTGTAGGGATGCGCGGGTTGTTCCATCAGCAACTTGCTCTCGGCCCCCTCCACCATATGCCCGGCGTACATCACCATTGTGCTATCGCCGATGTAGCGGGCGCTGGCGATATCGTGGGTGATGTAGACGTAGGCGATGCCGCGCTCCTCCTTCATTTGCTCCATCAGGTTCAGCACACCCATCCGGATCGACACGTCGAGCATCGAGATCGGCTCGTCGGCCAGGATCACCTCGGGGTCCACGGCCAGCGCACGGGCGATCGCCACGCGTTGGCGCTGCCCGCCGGAGAGTTGGTGGGGGAACTTGTTGGCGAACTCGGTGGCCGGATTCAAGCCCACCGTGGTGAGCAATTCGTGAATGCGGTCCCTCATTTCGCCACGGCTCTTCACTTTTTTGTGGATGCGCAAGGGCCGTTCAAGATGATGGCCGATTGTGTGGACACCGTTCAGCGAGCCGAACGGGTCTTGGAAGATCATCTGCACCTTGTTACGGTACGACAGCGATGCGCCCTTTGGCTCCGTTGCGAGCACATCGACGCCTTTAAAGAAGATTTTCCCGCTGGTTGGCGGCATCAGCCGCGCGATCAGGCGCACCGTCGTGCTCTTGCCGCTGCCCGATTCGCCCACCAGCGCGATCACCTTGCCCCGTGGCAGCACGAACGACACATCGGTGAGCGCGTGGACGAAGTGATTCTGGAACAATGAGCCGACCGGGAAGCGCTTGGAGAGATTGCGCACCTCCAACACCGGTTGCTCATCGAGGCCAAGCGTATCTGTCAGGTTTGCCGAAGCTGTCTCTATCATCGTTCGCCTCATCAATAGAGGTGGCAGGCCACGAAATGCCCTGGCGATATCTCACGCAGACGGGGCACCACCTCGGTATGCATCTGCTGGACCTGCGAACAGCGTGGGTGGAAGCGGCAACCGCTCGGCGGCGCGACCATATCGGGTGGCGCACCGGGGATGCCCGTGAGCTTGACCTTCGGGCCAGTCAGCGACGGGAACGAGTTCATCAGGCCGCGCGTGTAGGGGTGCAGCGGGTTCGAGAACAGTTCAGCGGAGGGGGCCATCTCGACGATCTCCCCGGCGTACATAATCCCGATCCGTGTGGAGAACTCGACCATCAGCGACAAGTCGTGGGTGATGAACAGAATCGAGAAGCCCATCTTCTCGCGAAGTTCCTCGATCTGTTGCAGGATCTCGCGCTGCACCACCACGTCGAGCGCGGTGGTCGGCTCGTCCATAATCATCATCTGCGGGTTGAGCGCCAAGGCGATCGCGATCACCACGCGCTGGCGCATGCCGCCGGAGAGTTGGTGCGGGTACGCATTGAGCCGCTGCGGATCGATGCCGACCAGATCGAGCAGGAAGGCTGCACGGTCGCGGGCCTCTTTGCGCGACAGCTTGATATGCGCCGTGATCGCATCGATGATCTGATCGCCCACCGTCATCACCGGGTTGAGCGAGTTCATCGCGCTCTGGAACACGATCGACATATCGCGCCAGCGAAACTGCCGGAGCTCGTCATCGTCCATATCGAGCAGATCTTCGCCGTTGAAGTACACCTCGCCGCCAGTGATTACGGCTGGTGGGTGCAGCAGGCGCATAATGGCGTGGGCGATCGTCGATTTGCCGCTGCCCGATTCACCCGCCAAACCGAACACCTCGCCGGGCGCGACCGAAAACGATACATTCTCGACCGCACGAACTGGCCCGCGTGGCGTCAGATAATTCACCGACAGATTGCGCACCGACAACAGCGCATCCGATTTATTCAGCGCTTGGGGTGGCTTGTCGTATAACGGGAGTGGCGCGGGAGTTGCGGAGTGAGCTTTCTTTGAGAACACGTGCGGTCTCCTTTTCGGCGCGCAAGCGCGGGTTGGTAATCTCGTCCATTGCGTAATTGACCATTGCCAATGCGAAGGCAACCAACGCGATACACAGCCCAGCGGGCACGAATGTCCACCATGCGCCCGTGAGCAAACCAGCGTTATTGCCCGCCCAATAGAGCAGCGTGCCCCAACTCACCAAGCTCACATTGCCCAAGCCCAGGAATTCGAGGCCAGCCTGCGCGCCGATACCGTACAGCGTTGAACTGAGGTATGCGGCGGCTACGAGCGAGGTCATATTCGGCAGAATCTCGCGGAAGATAATGTACGCGCTGCTCTCACCGCTCACCAGCGACGCCGAGACGAAATCCTTTTCGCGCAGCGAGAGCGTCTGCGAGCGGAACACACGCGCGTTCCAGGCCCAACTGGTGAACGAGAGCACCAGCATAATCGTGATCGGGCCGGGCGGCAGGAACGCCGCGATCGTCACTAGGAGCGGTAACCCGGGTATCACCAGCACGATATTCGTGATCAGCGAGAGGATGTCATCGACGCGCCCACCGAAGTAGCCCGCCGTCATGCCGATCACTAGGCCGAACAGAGTGACCAAAAAGCCGACCGCGAAGCCGACGCCCAGCGAGATACGGGTGCCCCAAACAGTCTGCTTAAAGACATCTTGTCCTTGGCCTGTGGTGCCAAACCAGTGTTCGCGAGAGGGTGGCTGGTTGGGGCGTGCCACGAAGGCGCTCGGGTTGCCGGGCGCGATCACGGGCGCGAAGATGCCGACCAGCGTAAATGCCAACAGGATCGAGAGGCCGAAAACCGCCTTGCCGTTGCGCATAAATCGCCCGAATGCACCCAATGGGCGCTTCGCCGCAGGTGCGGTGGGAGTGGCTACCGGCGTCGGTTGCTTGGGCGTGCTCGTCTCGGCCTGCTCGTTCTCGATCATTTGATCGTTCAGTGCCATGTCAATCTCCTGCTCGTTAGTGAGCACGCACTCGCGGATCGAGGCGAACGTACAACAAGTCGATGATCAAATTCGCACCCAGCACGGCAAACGTCAGCATGAGGAACAACCCTTGGAGCAGCGGGTAATCTAAGTTGCCGACCGCCTTGAAGAACATATAGCCCAAGCCAGGATACGAGAACACGACCTCGGTTAGGATCTGCCCGCTGAGGATGAAGCCGATCGACATACCCAAGGCGGTGATGCTCGGCAAAAGCGCGTTCCGTGCGGCATAATTGAACATCACACGGTTCTGCGACAAGCCCTTGGCTTCGGCCATATTGACATAATCTTCGGAAAGGATGGCGATCATATTGTTGCGCATGCCCAGCATCCAGCCGCCGATCGAGACGAGCACAATCGTGCCGGCGGGCAACACCAAGTGGTGCAGCACGCTTTTGATAAATTCCCAGGAAAAGGTAGGCGCCAAACGGTCGCTGTAGGCATGGCGGAGCGGGAACCAACCCAATCGGAACGCCAGGAAGAAGAGCGCCACCATCGCGAGCCAGAAGTAGGGGAACGAGCCGACGAAGGTGAGTACGGGCGGCAGGATGGAGTCGAGTTTGCCACCGCGTCGCCACGCTGCAACAACGCCGAGCAAGTTGCCCAACAGGAAGCTGATCAGCAGGGCCACGCTACCGAGCAGCAGCGTCCAGACCAATCCTGTGCCGATCACTTGGGTGACGGGGACGGGGAACTGCGAAATCGAGATGCCGAAATCGCCACGCATGGCGTGCGACATATACGTGAAGTACTGTTCGATCAGTGGGCCATCGGACAAGCCGTACGCCTCGCGCAGTGCTTGGATCTCCTCTGGCCTCATGCGACCCTGAAAGCGCGCGAAAATGGCGGTCGCTGGGTCGCCTGGCATAGCGCGTGGCAGAAAGAAATTCAGTGTGAGCGAGACCCACGCGGCGATCAGGTAAAAACCGAGCCGCCGCAAGACATATTTCATGGTGCTGCTCCTTTCGGGAAACCTCGCAACTGGTACAGATGATGAGGTACAACTCAAGCAAATTTTTCCTTTATGGCGGCCCTCACCCCACCGCAGCGCGGCGAGGTGAGGGCCAGGCTCGAGCCATGAGCCAGGGATGCAACTGTGCTCTTACTTGGGCTTGATTGACGTCATCACCAGCACAGCCTCAGCGGCGTAGGTCGAGCCGATCGCGTATGGATCGTCGGCATTGGGGAAGCCGGTGAAGCGTGTTGTGTTATACTCGTACCACTGCGGGCCAGGGAACAGCGGCAGCGCCGGTGCGTTCTCAACGAACAGCATCTGCAAGCGATCTGCGATTGCCTTCTGCTCCTCGAAGTCGGAGACGGAGGCGAACTGAACGAGCAGCTCATCGGCCTCTTCGCTGCTGAAGCGATGCCAGTTCTCCTCGGCAGCCTCGCCGATCGGGCGAACCTTGGTGCCCGACATCGCGCCGCGATAGAAGTTCAGCGGCGTGGCGCCCTGCGAGCTCCAACCGATCGACATATCGAACTCGCCCTTCTGGACGCGATCGAGCCAAGCACTGAAGTCGTAGGTCTTGACGGAGACGTTAAAGCCTACTTCCGCCAAGTTCTGTGCCATAATCTGGCAGGCCGAGACCCAGTCCGTCCAGCCCGACACCACGTTGATGTCGTAGACCAGCGGCGTGCCATCGGGCAGCGTGCGGATGCCATCCGCGCCGCGGACCAAGCCCGCCTCGTCGAGCAGTTTGTTGGCCGCCTCCACGTCGAAGTTCACCCAGGTGCCAGCTGCTACGGCCTCGGGGTTGCGCCATCGGTCGAACGCATCGCTCAAGCCGGTCGCATCGGCGGGGTGCGTGTAGTCGAACATCGCGATCTGCACGATCTGCTCGCGGTTGATCGCCATGCTAATGGCCTTGCGAACATTCGCATCGTCGAACGGAGCCTTGGTGGTGTTCAGGTAGAGCATCACATCGGCACCGGTTGCCGGGAACCAGTAGTGGTTGTTCTCGGGGTCCAGGTCGACGTAGGTCTTCTGAATGTCGGGGATGAAGTTACCGGCCCAGTCGTTCTCGCCGTTGATCGTGGCCAAGTTCGCCTGATCGTTGCCGGGATAGGCTGGCATGCGGAAGCCCTGGATGTACGGCTTGCCTTCCTGCCAGTAGTTGGGGTTGCGGTGGACTTCGTAGATCTGGTTCTGGAATACTGGAACCTCGGTGAACGGTCCGGTCGCGACCGGGTTCTCGTTGGTGAACAGCACCGGGTCCTCGATGGAGCCCCAAATGTGCTCGGGCACGATCACCTGGGTGGCGATATCGTACAGACCAACGGTGAACAGCTTGCTGAAGGTGAAGACGACCGTCGTATCATCGGTGGCCTCAACCTTCTCTATGTACTCCCACACGTTCGAGCCAGAACCTTGCAGACCCTTCTTGGTGTTGAACAGGTTGAAGGTGAAGGCAACGTCCTTCGCGGTGAACGGTGTGCCATCCGACCACTTGACGCCTTCGCGGATGGTGAAGGTCAATTGCGTGTTATCGTCGTTCCACGTGTACTCGGTGGCGAGCCAGGGAACCAATTCGCCCTTGATGGTATTGTAGACCATCATCGGCTCGTACATACCCTCGCGGGTCGGCCAGCGGCGGTCGCCTACGAACGGGTTGAAGTTGCGCACCCACGTTGCCTGCTGTTCGGTTGAAACGGTGACGAGGGCGGCAGTTGCGGGAGCTTCCGGAGCGGCGGTCGGCTCTGCAGCGGGGGCTTCCGGCGCGGCGGTTGGTTCGGCGGCTGCCGGAGCGGCGGTTGGCTCAGCAGCCGGGGCTGCAGGAGCGGCGGTTGGCTGTGCGGCAGGAGTTGTCGGTGTGCTGCCACAAGCTGATACAAACAGAGCAAAGACCAAGCCTAGCGAGAGAAACGACCACGTTCTCTTGAGCATCGATTTACTCCTTTGTAATACGCACCAAATCCAGAGCTTCTGTAGTTCCGTGGCGGTCTAAACCTTGTGAGACAGCACCTCCTTTGCCTTGTTAAGCCATCTGACGGCCAGATGGTTCAGATCATCGAGATATCAGACAGACGACCGAGCTCATTTCTGATTGCTTAACGGTGCGCAGACCATTCTGCTTCAAAAATGGCCTCGATTGGTATTACCGTACTTCTGGGTGTCCAGCTACACTGAGATTGCATCAACATTGTGGCGATTGCTATCGATACACCTCCGTTTGCTAGAACGACGACCAAATCCAACCAGCTCGGATAACGCTCCCCCAAGCGTTATTTCTGAGATTGAACATTGCGGGGTCGAGCTGACCCACGCTCGACAAACGACGTATCGATTGTGATCGCGATCGGTGGCTCATCGGGGTACGCGGCGCGTTGCAGCAGCCGACGCACGCCCCAAGCCCCCAGCAGCTCGCGATGGACATGGCATGTCGTCAATGCAGGCCGTACCATCCGCGCCATATCGATATCGTCGAAACCAACCACCGCCACCTGATCGGGGACAGCCACCCCATGATCGTGTAGCGTGTGAATCACTTCGATAGCAGCCTCATCGTGGAACGTAAGCAAGGCGCTAAAGCCGATATCACGGTGCGAAGCCAACCACTCAACAATGGCCTGTTCGGCAGCGCCTTGTTCCGTGCTCGGACAAGGCAATTCGATCGGCTGCAAGCCCAGACGCTCCATTGCCAGGTGGTAGCCCTGCCGCCGCTCGCGGAAGCTCGGATGATCGTCTGGGCCGACCATATAGGCGATCTGTTGATGCCCATACGCCGCGATCTGCTGCGTCACACGGAACATGCTGCCAACGTTTTCGATCAAAATGCGATCAATGCCCAGATGCGGCAAATTGTTGTCGATCAGCACCATTGGCCGCTCCAGCGCCTGCAATCGCAGCACCGTCTGCTCATCGATCGTGCCAACCACTAACAACGCATCAGCATCGCTATACTGCAAGTGATCATCGAGAAATGGCGCCTCCAGCCGAGTGTAATGAAGCGAAATATGCTGAGAACGACATTCACGCTCGGCCCCGCTCAGAACCGTGGTATAAAACACATTGCTCGGCTCAAGATGCGTAATAAACGCTATCTGGCTGATCTCACGCCGCGCCAACGGTCGCGGGCGATACACATACCCCAATCGTAAAGCTGCATCGCGCACTCGTAAGCGCGTTTCCTCCGACACATGTGCTGCGTTACGCAGGGCCAGCGAGACTGTGCTAATCGACAAACCTAAATGTTTTGCGATATCTTGTTGTCGAACCGACATATATGCTCTACTCTACACTCAACACTTCAAACAACACCAATACTTTGTGAAAATTGTTCGAATCATTTCGAACAATTTTAATAAAATAATGGGTACAGCGAACTAACCCTTGAACGGCGTACAAGGATAATGTGTGCGCACTATCTTTGTGATATGCGCCACAAAAAGCTTCGCTATCGATGACAGAAAAGTAGATGCACCGATAGAACCTACCTGCCAGTCATTGCATTGTAGTCCAATGGTCGAGCTTCAACGATATAAACTTTAGCTTATTTGAAGGGTGATTTCGATGTATTTCGATCAGATTATAATTCAAAATCGCGAGTTGTCAAATTGGTGATTTTATTAAATTTGTGGTCGCATTTTGATTTGATGAGGCGTAAATGAGGAAAATTAGCATGGATGTGCGTATGATTATGTGGATTTTAGATTGATATAAAGGTTAGATGGTGCGATACCGTGTAAAACGATGGATTAGCATGGATGTGCACATTATAGAGGTTTTTCGATAAATCTGGTTGAATTGAAGGTAAAGCAGTATGAGGTGTGTTTTTGATTGATTTATATGATATGTAGATAATTTTTATACATAAAATATAATCTGTAGATGAATAAAAAGATGAAGGCACTGCACGCAACAGCGCCTCCATATCACAAACAGGTATCACAACAACAGTTGCGCTCAAACAGCGGGAACATCGACGACTTGATATGGGTGCAACTGCCCGTCGACCACGCGATACACTGTATCGGCGAACTCGGGCACCGCGTGATCGTGGGTCGCCATCACCAGCGTGACGCCCTCGACCTTCACGATCTCGCGCAGCAACTGGAGCAGCGTGCGCCCCGTGCTCGAATCGAGCTCGCCGGTCGGCTCGTCGGCCAGCAACAGCTTGGGTCGTGAGACGAGCGCTCGCGCGATCGCGACGCGCTGCTGCTGCCCACCGCTCATCTCCGCCGGACGGTGCGTGGCCCAGCGCTCCAAGCCCACCAACGCCAACGCCGCCTCGGCGCGCTTGCGGCGCTCGCGCCCCGAACGCACTCCCGCGATGCGCAACGGCATCTCGACATTCTCCCACGCCGAGAGCATCGGCAGCAGCGCGAACGACTGAAAGATAAAGCCGATCTGCTCGCGCCGCAGCAACGTCAAGCGCTCCTGGCTCAGCTTGTGCAACGGCGTGCCGAACAGCAGCACCTCGCCCGTGGTCGGCTGATCCAGCCCGCCGATCATATTCAGCAGCGTGGTTTTGCCGGAGCCGGAGCGACCCATCAGGCCCACAAAGCTCCCGCGCGGCACCTCCAGATCAATGCCGCGCAGCGCATGCACCTGCTCGCCGTTCACCGCGTAGGAACGGGTCACCGAGCGCACCTCAACCGCAAGAACATCGTGCTCGCTCTGCATGCCGCTCTCCTTGCTCTCACTCGCCACGTCGCACCGAACCAAGCAAACGCCCCAACAGCCCGGGCCGCTTCGGTGGCGGCGCATCCGATGTCACCAATTGACGCACCCGTTCGCCGCCAGCCACCGCACGGATCAACAACCCCTCGCTGGTCTCCTCGATCTGCACGCGGTCGCCGATGCCGTAGCGCTCGCGCAACTCCTTGGGCACCTGCAGACGTCCTGCTGAATCGAGCATCAGCAACTCGTCGAAGACCTGCTCGGACTGCTTATCGGTCTCGGTCTGCTCCGATTGGCGACGGATCGTCTCGGTGCTGGTCTTGCCATCGCGGATGGCCACCACACGGCCTACGTACCGCGCGATCTGCGGGTCGTGCGACACGATTACGACCGTCAGGCCGAACTGTCGATTCAAATTGTGGAAGATATCGAAGATCGTCGCAGCGGTCGAAGAGTCGAGCTCGCCAGTCGGCTCATCGGCCAGCAGAAGTGCCGGACGGTTGGCCAGCGCCACAGCGATCGCCACCCGTTGCTGCTCGCCGCCGGAGAGTTGCGCCAAACGGTGGCCGCGTCGCGCATCCAAGCCCACCGCCGCGATCAACTCGCGCGCCCAAGCGCGCCGCTCGCGCTGGCCCACGCCGCTCATAATCATCGGCAGTTCGATATTCTGCTCGGCGTTCAAGTACGGGATCAAGTTGCGCGCCTTCTGCTGCCAGACAAAACCCACGTAGCGGCGGCGGTAGGCGTTCAGCGCCACGTTCGAGAGCTTCAACAGATCGTTGCCCGCCACTAACACGCGCCCCGCCGAGGGCCGATCCAATCCGCCCAACACGTTCAGCAGTGTGGTTTTGCCCGACCCGCTTGAGCCAACTAGCGACATCACCTCGCCCGCCTCGACCCGCAGATCCAGGCCCTGGAGCGCCACCACCTCGATATCGTTGAGCTTGTAGATCTTGACTACGTTTTCGCAAAGAATCAGTGGCTCGTTCATGGCTAAATCGCCTCGCCCAACTTCACGGCCTGGAACAACTGCATCCGTCGCAACAGCAACAGCGTCAGCGCCACCGCGCCCACCAGAATCCCACCGAACACCAGGTAGATGAGGCCGATCTGATCCCAAGCGATCTGCACCTGGAACGGCGGAATCTGCGGGTATTCGCCGCCGCGCACCTGCAAGAAGGGGATGAACAGGCGGCTGGCGCTCACGCCGATCAGCGTGCCGCCCAGCATGCCCGTCCCAATGATCAGCGCTTGCTCGAAGGTGAGCAACGTCGCCAACTGACGCACCGAAAGCCCGATCGCCCGCAGCATGCCCAATTCGACGAACCGCCGCTGGAACGAGAGCACCGCATAGAACAGGAAGCCCAACAGCGTCAGGAACGCCGCCGCTACAAAGCCCGCCGATAGCAGTCCGAACACGCCTTGGCGCTCGGGGCGCTCCCACTCCTCCGTGATCGCAGTGGGCGCGAAGCCCTGGAGGAATGTGCGTAGCCCCAATTCGCGCACGCCTTTCAGGATCGTGGCAGAATCGGCGTTCGGTGCGACCCTTAGCCACACCTCGTAGGGGAACTGGCCACCCTGCTGCTCGAACAGATAGTCGAGGTTGCCAACCATCAACGCGCCTTGATCTGGGTAGATGGAGGGGAAGAGGCTGAGGTAACCCACCACATTGAGCGTGATGTCTCGCGGCAGGTTGAGATTATTGACGGTCACGGTGATGCGGTCGCCGATGCGCACGCCCCTGTTCACGAACTCGCTGCCTACGAGCACCGCCGCCGGATCATCGGCGAGACGGTTCATCAGCGCGCCCAGCGATTCCCCCGCGTAGTCGTCGCGCCAGCCAGCGATAGCCGCGAAATCGACGCGGTCCACACCCACGAACCGAACATCCATTGGCATATTGCCCACCACCGTGCGCGCATTGGTGCGCACCACCCGCGTCGCCGCTTCCACACCGGGCACGTTCAGGTACTCGGTTACGGGCAGGAACATATAGGCCGCCTCGTCGAGTTCATCGGGCTGCGTGTCCGACTGATTGCCGCCGAGCTGCGGCCCTCTGTTGCCCGAACTCAAGCTCTCCCCCAGGTCGAGCAAGCGCATATCGGCTCCGACCTCGTAGTACACCCGATCCACCATATGCGCATCGAGCGTGCGGGCCATCGACGCCGTGAAGGTGGCGAGGCTCAGCGTGAGGATCAGCAACAGCACTGGGCCCGTGTAGGCCCGTGGGGTGCGCGCCAAATACCGCAGCGCCGTGATCATCGCCACGCCGGGCAGCCAACTCAACACCCAGGCCAACACCCGCATCACCAGCGGGAACAGGCGCACCGCCACCAGCGCCAACGCGAACACGTACAGCGAGGGCGTGAGCAACAACAGTGGATTGCTGAACGGATCGGTATTGGTCTGCTCGAAGCCCGGCAGCGCGATCGTGCCCTGCTCGCGCAACTGCACATACCCGAAGTAGACGGGCACCAGTAGCAACACATCCAAGAAGCCGCGCTGCCACCAGGGGCGCTGCGTTGTGCGGGCGCGCTCGGTCTTGTACGAGACCACCGTGTAGCGCGTGACGCCCCACGCGGGCAGCAGGCTCGCCAGCAGTAGCAGCACCAGCATTTGCACGCCACGGTTGCGGGCCTCCGCCGTCAGCGAGATTGGCAGCGGCTCGATCGGCACTAATTGCAGGAACGAACGCGTCCAAGTCATCAGGTACGCCACCAGCAGGCCGAGCGGCAGCGCCAATACCAGCGCCGCCACACCCACCAGAGCGCCTTCCAGTAGATACACTCCCAGCACTTGGCTGCGCGACGTGCCACGGCTGCGCAACACCGCGATCTCGTTGCTCTGGCGCTGCACTATCAGTCCCGCCACCAGAATCACAAAGTAGGCGATCAGCCCCAAAATCGGCACGCTAAAGATCGTCAGTGCCAACGTCAGGCGACGCACCTGTTGTTGATGCTGATTCAGCGCCTTTGCGGGCGAGATCTCCAACCGCGCACCGGGCAGCAGCGTGCTCGCCTCCACATTGGTACGGTTGATCCGCGCACTCACATCGGGCACGTTCGCCGAGCGGATACTGCTGCCATCGGCGATCAGATACCAGAGCGCCACGTAGATCGAGCCAGGATTACGCGTCTCGACCTGATTGAAGTAGGTGTCCTCGCGCACCAACAGCACTTCGTTGAAGGCGTCGGGCTGGTAAAACCACACCGGATCAGTGTTGTCTCGCGCACGCCACACCCCGCTGATCCGCACGGGCACGCTGCGTTTCGCCGGATCTTGCTTGGGGCCGAGCACCAAATACTCTTCGCCAACTTGAAACCCCAAGGTGGAGGCCAACGCTTCTGTGATCAACACATCAACAGGCCCATCGCGGTGCGGCTGCGGAAACTCTCCCTCAATAATCTCGATATACGGCTCAATATTGGAGATAAAAGCGAGGTTTGCATAAAATATAGGTGTGCCAGCGCCGGAGCTTGGCAGGAACGGCAACTTATCCGAGGCCACATAGCGCGTAAAGCTCTCGATGGGCAACCGCAAGCGCTCCGCGACCGTGCTGTTCATATACGTATCGAGTTTGGCGTAATCTTCCTGCTTGATCAAGCCGTGCTGCGAGCCGAGGTAACGGTACATAAACGCGAACGGCGGGCGCGTGCCGCCATTATCGTTTTTCGAAAGCTCGGTGCGCAGCACCCGGAAGCCCACCGCTTCGGCGTAGACCGGAATGCTCACTACCAGCGCGATCGCAACCACAAAGCCCGCCGCGATCGCCAACATCAACGCCAGGTGGCTCCACAGGCGCCGCCCGACGATATGGAACAAGCCAAGCAAGCTGCCAGGCGACCAACGCGTCTTAAACGACCCGCGGGACTGCGCGCGCTGCTGCCATTGCTGCTGCTCAAGTTGCGCTTCATCTCCGGTCATTGTCCCACCACTATGTCGCCTTCGGATAAGCCCTCAAGGATTTCGACCCGATCCTGCCCGACGATGCCAACACGAATGTCCTGGCGTCGTTGGCGCTCGCCGTCCATCACCACCACAAAGCGGCGGCCCTCGAAGGCCCGTATCGCCTGCGGCGGCAGCCACAGCGCATCGTCCTTCTCCGCGATCGTCACAACCACCTGCGCTACATCACCCACCTCAAGCTTGAGGTCGCCTGGATCGAACGAGATATGATACGCCTTATCATCATCGACGCGCGAGCCGCTTGTGGTGAGGCTGGTGGGCAACCGCTCGATCGTCCCCTCGACGATGCGGCCCCGATACCGCGCGAAGTTGATCTCCACTGGCATGCCCACACCGAGCTTCAGCGCATCCTGGCTGTTCACGATAGTCACCAACAGCTCCAACGAACTGTCGTTCATCACGCTCAGCACAGGCCGATACGCTTCTATCGCATCGCCGGGTCGCACATTCACCGCCGACACCTGGCCATCGAATGGCGCGTACAGACGGCCTGCATCGATCAGCGCTTGGAGCCGTTCGACCTCAAGTTTCGCGCTGGCGACCCGGCGCTCAAGATCGGGGTCGTTCGCACGTTGCGCTTCCTCAAGCGCCAGATTCGCACGCTCCACCGCGCGACGGGCCGACGCGAGCTCATCACTATCGGGCCCTGCCTGCAGCAGCTCAAGCTGTGCCTGGGCGGTTGCGAGCTGCGCCTCGGCCTGCTGGATCGCCGGCGCCTCGTTCTGTAGCGCCGCGTCGTACTCGACCTGCGCTCGGTGCAACGCCTGCTCGGCGCTACGCATCGCCGCCTCGGCCTGCACAAACGCATCGTAATACTGCTGGCGCGCTGCATCGCTCAGCATATTCGGCGTCGACTTGCCATCCGAGCCGCGGGTGGTCGGCTGATGCGGGTCGCGTCCCGTCTCCTGCACGAAATCCCACTGCTGCTTGGCCGTGGAATAGCGCGATTGGGCCTGTGTCAACTCCAACGCCGCCTGCTCCAGCGCGATCTGCGCCTTCGTCTTATTCGCCGAGGCATTGGTGCGGATCTGCTCGAGCGTGGCCTGAGCCTGCTGCACATTCATCTGCGCCTGCGTCAACTCGGCGGGCTTCGGTGGGCGCTGCAACTCCGCCAAACGAGCGCGCGCATCCTCAAGATCAAGGGTGGCGCGCCGCACCGCCAACTCGCGCTGAGACTGATCGCGTTCCAGAGCAATCAACGCTAACTCATAAGCCACTTCGGCTTGCCGCAACTGATTCGGCAGATCGCCAAGATCAAGTTCAGCTAACAACTGCCCTTCCGTGATCACACTCGTGCGCTCCACGTAGAGCACCTTGAGGTTGCCGCGCTGGGTGAACGACAAATCCTCTTGGCGCTGTGCAGCAACGTGGCCGCTAAGTGTTAATTCATCTACAACAGTTCCTCGCTGAACAACGTAGGTAGGTTTTTCGAGCGCTGGTGCTGCGGGTTTTGGGGTGGGGGTGGGAAGGGGTTGTGCGGCAGAGGGGCCGGCACAACTGGTGAGCAACGTTAGAAAGCACAGGCACAACGCGACTAATCTCATGGGCACGTCTCCCTGGGTTTTATGGTTGCAATGGTGTCGTTGCTATTGTACCAGAGAACGTGAGAGGGCGTGCAATGCACCTGGCTGCAACGAGTGGCTAGAACTCCTCCTCCCGCCGTTGGAGTTGCTCGACATTCTGTTGCTGATACCACAGCGGTGGAACGCCGTACATAGCGCGCTGATAATCGTTGATGCGCGGATCGACGCGACCGAGCGTCAAACGCCCATGTTCACGGATGAACTGCGTCCCAAAGCGTTGTGGCTTGCCACGGGCCAGCAGCGCTCGATCCCAAGCGGCAGCGATCACAAACCACGCGCGCATCTCACCGAGCGTCGTAGCGTGCTTCGCGAACGTGCGCGCCAGATCGAAATGCGCTACTTCATCGCCATACAAAAAGATCAGCGCGGCGTAGAAGAAATCCTGCCCCGAGCGCAACGCCCCCCGAGCGTACAACGACACCACACGTTCGCGGCGTTGACGGTTGCGAATCGCACGGTCCTCGTCCTCGCTCGCGCGATCCCTCACCTGCTCCTCGGCCAAACGCTCAAGTTCGGCGCTCAACTCCTCGGGACTTAATGGCTCCATGGTCGTCTCCTGATTCGGTTTAGCGCACTGCGTGCAGAACCATTATAGCACGCTCCTCAAGACTTTGCCGCCTTCTGTGAATATATGACTTTTTGTATCAAACATTCATATACGAAATAATACCAAATCCGGTTAGACAGTAGCTCTATCCAAGCTGTTTTAGCCTACGACAGCAATGTAGAACCGCACTATTGAATTGAGTAGATGCGCCGCTTTCCTGTCAACGAAAAGCACTGTCATCTCGAACGGTCGAAGCCCTGAGCGAAGTGAATGGGGAGAGATCTCAAAGCGCATGGCAATGCAGAACGACGAGATTTCTCGCGTCGTCTAGCGGCTTGCTCGAAATGACAATGAGAACAGTGAAAGATAAAAATGATGCACTAAAACCGCTTTCAGCGACGGGCGCAGTGCTCCAGGTACCTACGGCAGTGTGGTCTGTGTGATTCAGCGCTTGCGGCGGAACAGATCGCGCAGTCGCTCATCAGCCGCCTGCAGGCGGCGCTCTTCGAGGGAATCGAGGCCGTTCGGGCCGTAGCGCGCCCGTTCCAGCAGTGTCACCAGTTCGCGCAGCAGCGCCGCCCCACCGAGGCGCGCCGCGAGCAGCGCCCCATACTCCTGCAGCGTCGCGCCGATCGGCCAGGCCACCCTCGCCCGTTTGCCGACCCGTTCGAGCCGTCGTTGCACCCGCACCTCCAACGGCTCCGGGGTGCGCCGCGCCCACCATCCCAAGAACAGCGTTGTGCCCACGACTGCGGCCACCACACCCAGCCAGATCAGCGGCCCCGCCAAGTTGTGCGACGGCTGCGGCATCAACTCTGGCGGCGTCGGCAACGGCTCCGGCAGCGGCGCGGTGCTATTGCGAGGTGGCAACTCGCGGATAGGCGTTGGCTCGAACGGTATCCAACGCCCGTCGATATACAACTCGGGCCAAGCGTGCGCATCGGCCTCGCGCACCTCGTAGCGATCGGTGGCCGCATCGTAGGTGCCCGTGGCGTAACCCACCGCCAAGCGCGCCGGAATCCCCACCGTGCGCGCCAGCACCGCCATCGCCGAAGCGTAGTACGTGCAGTAGCCGTGGCGCATCTCGAACAAAAACTGGTACACCGCATCGCCATTGTTCGGCAACGGCTGCACCTCGTAGGAGTACGGCAACTCGCGCAGGAACGTCTCGATCGCCAGCGCCCGCTCGTAATCGCCGACCACGTCCTGCGTGATGGCGCGGGCCGTCTCGCCGATCTGCGGCGGCAACTGCGACGGCAACGCCGTGTACAAGCTCATATCGGGCGGCGCCGCATCGACAGGTCGTCTTGAGAGCTCCTGCGGAAACGAAAGCGCCTTGTAATGGCTTATCGGCCTATTGAACGTGAGCGCGGCCTGCGAGCCATCGCTAAATCGCTCGCTCTGCGCCGCCACATCCAGCGCAATCACATTCGGCAGGCCGATCGCCAAGCCGCGATCCGGCTGCGCATCCTCGATCTCCTGAAGGATCGCGCCAGTGAACAGCGCCTGCTCCACATCCAGCGGCTCGGCTGGCGAGATCTGGGCCGCCTGCGTCCAGCCGCTACCGGTGTAGGTGGAGAACAGGCGGGCGCGCCAATAACGGGGCCATGGCGCGGGGGCCAGCGGCTCGTTCAAGCGAATGCGCAGCGCGATTTGCTCGGGCGGCGCCTGTTCGAGCGATTGCCCCAACCGCAGCGCGGGCAGCCGTGAGACGCCGGGCTGTGTGACGGGGAGCGGGCGCGGCGGCTGGCGAATGGCCTGTTCTATCGCCGCCAATCCCGAGGGCGCTTCGATCTCCGGCCAGATTTGTCGGGCGATGGGGTTATCGAGCCAGGCGGGCAGCAGCGCAGCGATCAGCACCAACAGCGCGATCGCGCCGCTGCCCCACATCACCAGGTCCAAGGCGAGTTCGCCCGAGAAGTCGATGTTTTCGGCATCCCACGTGTGGGTGCGGCGCTCGAAATCGCTGAGCAGTCCCAGCAACAGCAGTAGGCCCAGGCTGGCGATCAGCGGCATCAGCGAACCGCCGCCCAACACCACCGTCCATGTCACTGCCAGCAGTAGTGGCGCGCCCCAGGCCAGCAACCGCCCTCGGTACGCTACGCCACAGCCCAACAGCAGCGCCCCCAGCCAGGTGAGCACCAATCCTCCCGTGTTCACCATCAACTGTGCGCCCCGTTCTCCGCTGTTCGGGGCCTCCAACAGCGTTCGCCAAGCGCGGGGCAGCGCGGCACTCAAAAACACCCATGTGCGACCGAGCGGGAGCGCATCGCGTTCGGCCCCCTGCGCGAGCCACGCCGAGTACGCTTGGGCATCTTGAAACAGTAAGCCAAGGGGCGGCAATGCGCGCCATATCCCGAACAACAACCACACACCAAGCCCAAGCGCGCTGACAAGCCAGATCAGCCGTTGAACCCAGCGCAGTATCGCGTGTTTGGTCGGCTGCGGGAAGCGTAAGCCCACCAGCAGACTCAGCAATCCTGCCCATTGCAGCCAATTGGCGGTTAAGCGCAGGCGACTATTGGTGGCGGCCAGCGCGGGTATCAACGCAAACGCCAGCAACAGCAGGAAAAGCGGCCAACCGAGGCGTGGCCGAAAATGGCGTACAAGCCGGTGTATCAATGCATGCATGGCACCTATTCCCCGTAGCACACAGCGCACAACGTTGCCAAGACGAATGGGGGTTGCCTAATTGTTCGCCAGGAGAATCGTGAGAGGTGTTTATTTTCTACCACTATGCTACCATATTCGGTGCATCCTAGCCAGATTTGCGAACGTCATATGGCTATCGAGCACACCAACTGCGGCGGTTGGTGTGTCCGCAGGGCCACTGCTCGTGAGATCGCCGCCTTTCCTCCCTTCCCGGCTGCCCAACGGCAGCCGTTTCTGTTGTACGACGATACACCATTGTGAATGATACGCTGTATTTTGTTGCCGAGTGTTGTTAATTGCTGTACAATCAAACAAACCTCAATCGCTCTCGTGTGGATTTACCAGTGGTACAACGAATACAAATCTTTCTCATCACTGCTATTTGCGTCGTACTGTTCATAGCCATGTGCAGTGGGCCTCGGCAGCGGGTCGTGATCGCGCCGCCATCGGCGATCGACATGAACGCACGGGGAGCGCCCTTTGATGCGCTGCCCACGGTGACAGCGGCTCCGGCTCTGGCTCCGGCGAATGCGACCCCAGCACCGTTGGTGGCTGTGGCCGAGCCTGTCACCTCGCCTGTGCCGGACGTGCCGACCAGTGAGCCGATCAGCACGCTGCCCGCCAATCAGTTGTCGGCCCTGATCGACGACCACATGAACGGTATTTCGAATTTGGGCTGGTTCCAGGGGAGCGTGTTGGTTGCCCGTGGTAACGATGTGATCCTCAGCAAAGGCTATGGGTACGCAGATTCAGGCAAACAACTGCGCAACGGGCCACAGACGCGCTTCCGTATCGCTTCGCTCTCTAAGCAGTTCACGGCTGCTGCGATTATGCTGTTGTATGCGCGCGGTCAACTCAATCTGCACGATTCGATCTGCAACTACTACAGCCCCTGTCCATCCGCCTGGCAGTCGATCTCCATTCATCATCTGCTGACGCACACTGCGGGTCTGCCGAACTACACCGATTTTCCCGATTACGAAGCCACGCAAATGGTGGCGACCACACCGGATGAGCTGATCGCACGCTTCAGATCGCAGCCACTGCTGTTCGAGCCGGGCACATCGTATATGTACGAGAACTCCGACTATGTGCTGCTCGGCAAGATTATCGAGAACGTTTCGGGGCAGAGTTATGCCGATTTTATGCGGACTGCGCTCTTTCAGCCGTTGAAAATGACCAGCACCGATACCTCGTACGCGCCCGATGTGGCGATCGGCTACCAGCAGATCGGCATCCCTGCCGCGCCGCTCGATACCTCGACACTGTTTGCGGCTGGCTCGATCAACTCGACGGTCGAAGATATGTACCGCTGGATTCAGGCGCTGGCGAACGGCTCGGTGCTTCAGCCCGCGCAACGCGACGCGCTGTGGACGCCCTACCTGAACAACTACGGCTACGGCTGGCAGATCGGCGAGATAGAGGGGCATCGCAAGGTTAGTCACCCGGGTATGATCGATGGGTACGCCAGCGCTATCCTCTACGTGCCGGACGCCAATGTCACCGTGATCGTGCTGTGCAACCTTGGCTCCGCCGATGCGATAGGCGTGGCGAACCACCTCGCAACGCTGGTTTTAACCAATTAAATGCAACTTTTTATGTGATGCTTCGTATCATAGAGTGTAAGACGTGAAAACATTCGCTATCGTTCGGAACGATAGAATGCATACGAGGAGAAGCATCACATGCAATCGCAACCTGTCATTATTCGCAATACCGGCCCTAATCTGCTGATTCGGGCGCTCTACTTCATCGTATTCGGCCTGTGGTTCAGCGGCGTTTGGGCCGCCGTAGCTTGGGTGTTGTGTGTAACCATCATTGGGTTGCCGTTTGGCTTGTGGATGCTGAACCGTCTGCCGCAGGTGACGACGCTCCAACCGAGCAGCAGCGACTTGGTTATCACGCAGACTGGCGAGGTGAAGACTGTTCAGCAGTCGCAGAACCCCTTCCTGCTGCGCGCCATCTACTTCCTGCTGGTGGGTTGGTGGTTCAGTGCCTTGTGGATCACGGTGGCTTGGGCGCTGTGCGCATCGGTGATTGGCCTGGTGTTCGGCTTCTGGATGTTCAACCGAGTGCCCGCCGTGGTGTCGCTGGCTCGCTAGTCCGCTTCTCAAACAATAAAAGCAACGAGCGTGGGAATAGTCCTACGCTCGCTGCTTTTTCATGTTGTTTAAGCCATTTTATTGTATGGGCAGAATGTTTAATTGCTTTATCTCTCTATAGTTCAGATCATCCTTGATTCGTCTTGTTTATAACCCAAATCAATTTTAGGAGATCTAACGTACTTAAATAGATTTGGGCTCCTCGATTTATCTACTCGCGGATCGATTTGCTGCAATCGGGCGATGATAAATAGGTAGAACCATAATAACGCATGCTCGGTTTCACCAAGTGTAAGATAGATAGACCTCTCATCTGTTCCCATTCTTGCAGCATAGGCCTCATCAGATGTAACAAACCCTATTTCTCCAGGTCCATTAGTTACATAATGCCAATGTGTGACATAGGCGGCTTCAGGTTGTTCTTTCTCTTTTGAGGAGCCAAGGAACATAACAAAATCGGGCCGTTCTTCCACACTTATGGCCTGGATAGTCTCGAACATTGCATCTTTGGTAATCGCCGAAGAAAATGCAAATACCCCAGAAAATATTGGTGCTACATTACTTGATACATGTTTTTTCTGAATCGTTTTTACTTCATATACTTGTTTAGCTGACTGCTTCACATCTTCTGAATTATTGAAGCATGTTTTTACTTCTATGACAGCATAGACGGTCTCGATAGGAAATAGACTTAAACCACTATTGTTCCATCCAAAGATAGCACTAGTAAAAGGGTCATAGATAACAACATCTTTTTGTCCTGATTGCGATAGCTTTTGAGTATCATTTGTATCGGGTGCAATAATTTCACCTACGCCAATTGCATATCTTGCAGGAAGTAAAGGACTCAAAAATTGGCGCCAGGCTTGTTCGTTAATGGTACCTTTATCACCTGAATTTACAAAGAGCCGCGCGGCCTGTAGGTCGAGGCTGAGCCGTTGTGATAACAAAGAGAAATATTTAACAAGATCGACAGACATATTTCCCCCTCCCTTATATGATCGATGCGCTGCCCGTAGCAGCGCATCGACATGACGAATTCGGGTTGTATTTTATTTCCTCAAACTTCAACCCTTCGCCATCACTGGCCGATGCTGCGGGCCTGCTCGACGGCGGTAGTGGTGAATTGCGGCAGGCTGAGCAGCACCGTCGTGCCCTTGCCCAGCGTGCTCTCCACCGTGATCGTGCCGCCCTGCACCTCCATCAGTGTCTTGGCGATCGATAGCCCGAGGCCCGCGCCTTCGCCCGTGCGCGACGAGTCGCCCCGATAGAAGCGCTCGAAGATGTGGGGCAGCACATGGGGCGCGATGCCCGTACCGGTGTCCTTCACAGCGATGGTCACCTTCCCATCGTTGGATGAAGTGAAGATGCTCACGGTGCCGTTCGGCGGCGTGTACTTGAGGGCGTTATCGACCAGGATCAACAGCACCTGCTTGAGCGCATCGCGGTTGCCTGCGACCGAGAGCTGTTCGAGTGCGCTGTCGATCTCGATTGGGCGGCCTGTGTCGAGGCGTTGCACTTGGCGGTACACCTCTTCGATCAGCGGGCGCAGTTCGACCTCCTCGATCCGCAGCGGTCGCCCGGTATCGGCGCGGGCCAACACCAGCAGGTCGTTAACGAGCCGCATCAGGCGCTCGCACTCTTCGACCATATCCTTCAGCACATCATCGCGGTCCTGCTGGCTGATCGGCGGGGTGCGCTGGAGCAGGCCCAGATTGCCGCGCAGAGTCGTGAGCGGCGTGCGCAACTCGTGCGAGGCGTCGGCGACGAGGCGGCGCTGCGCTTGGAGCGATTGCTCCGCCTGACGGTAGGCCGATTGCAGCTCGCTCAACATCACGTTGAAGGTGCTGGTGAGCTGCCCGATCTCATCGTTCGGCCCGGTGTACTCGACGCGGCGCCCAAAGTCGCGCTCGGCGCCGATCGACTGCACCGTGGCGGTGAAACGGCTGATCGGGCGGAGCGATGCGCCTGAGATCAGCCAGCCGATCCCGAACGCGACCACCGTGGAGATGCTGCTACCGAGCGTGAGAATGCTGCGCAGCGTGCTCAGCGTCTGCTCGTGTTCGTTCATCGAGCGGGCGACCTGAATGATGCCCACGATCTCGCCATGCTTAACGACCGGCTGGCTGTAGACCATCAACTGCCCATCCTCGGTTGTCATAATATCTGTCCATGGTTGACCGAGTTGGCAGGCTTTTAGGCCATCTTCAGGCAGGGGCAGCGCCACATCGCCCAAATTCTCGGTGCGGTCGAGGATCTGGCCAGTGATGTAGCGGGTTTGAATGTAGGTTTCGGGCGCGGCGAAGCGCTTGGCTGGATAATCGATATTATCGAACTGGAAGCGCTCCGAGGTGGAGATGCGCTTCGCCTCATCAATCAGCGTATCCAGAAGGACGGTGTAGGTGACGCGGGAAACCGTGACATACAACACCACGCTGAACGCGATCAGCGTCAACGCCAGGATGGTGCTATACAGTAAGGTGAGGCGTAGTCGGATTGACATAATACTATTCCGCGCGTAGGACGTACCCAACGCCGCGAACTGTTTGGATCAGGCGTGGTTCGCCGTTGGCCTCAGTTTTAGAGCGTAGGTAGCCGACATACACTTCGAGAACATTTCCATTGCCGCCGAAGTCGTAGCCCCACACATCTTGCAGAATGCGTTCGCGTTGCAGCACTTGGCGCGGGTAGCGCAACAGGTAGGCCAGCAGGTCGAACTCTTTGGGGCTGAGACTGAAGGTGCGTTCGCCACGGCGCGCCTCGCGAGTGAGCGGGTCGAGCGAGAGATCAGCGTAGACCAGCGGCTTCTCGTGATCGCGGAGTGGCTCGGTGCGGCGCAACAGGGCGCGGATGCGGGCCAGCAACTCGGTCGGCGCGAACGGCTTAACGAGATAATCGTCGGCGCCGCTATCGAGCCCTTCCACCCGATCTTCGACGGCATCGCGGGCGGTGAGCATCAGGATCGGCACGGAATCGGCGGCGCGCAGGCGCTTGGCGACCTCGATGCCATCCATGCCGGGCATCAGCCAATCGAGAATCACAATATCGGGGCGATGCACTTGTGCTTTGTTAAGCGCTTCGTTGCCATCAGCAGCTGTTACCACATTATAGCCCTCATACGCGAGGGTTCGGCGCAACATATCGGTGATGCGCCGATCATCATCGACGATCAGCACAGTTGCCATAGGTGTTCCTTCGGTTATGGTGTGATGTGTTTCATACGTTGAGTTCATAGTTGATGATACACTGTAGCATAATTTTGGTTGCCCTGGCAATCTGTATGGCAACGAGCGATTAAATCTGCCAGTTGGGCGCGACGTGAGCCGTTTTCGCTCCGCCGCGCCCAATACGTTCCTACTGCGTCTTTTCCTTAGCGGTGAAGTTGACGGTGATCAACACGCCGTCTCGCACAGTGAGCATACCCACGATGCTGGGTGGCTCAAAGCCGAAATCGACCATCATAATTTGTGCGGTGGCTGTGCCTGTGACGGTATCGCCTTCGAGTTTGCCCGTCACATCGAACGTCACTGGTTTGGTGATGTCGCGAATGGTCAGGTTACCGACCAGTTTGAAGTTGACTTCCTCGCCTTCGGTATAACTGCTGGGCGCGCCCTGCACCTCGGTCGATGTAAACTCGGCGAAGGGATAGGTGTTCGATTCGAGCCATTGCTCGCGAATGCGCGCATCGCGGCGACTGCTATCGCTGGTGAGCGTGCGCAGATCCACCGTGATCTTGGTCACCTCGCCAGTGGGCTGGCCATCCAACGTGAAGTGGAACTCGCCAGTGACCGCGTTCGTGGTGCCGATCGCCATACTCGGCAGGTTTTGGTTGAGGAACTGCTCCTGCACCTCGTAGGAGGCGGTGGTCTGCTCCGGCACGATCTCGAAGGTGCGCACCGTTGCAACAGGCTCGGCAGTAGGTTCAGCAGTTGGCTCGGCGGATGCCGCAGTCGGCTCAGCGGGCGCAGCAGTTGGCTCGACGGGCGCCACTGTAGGCGCGGCTGTTGGCTCAACAACGGCGGTCGCCGGAGCCGCTGTGGGTGCTTGTGTTGTATTCGTGCTGCCGCAAGCGGCCAGCACAATTGCTAAAGTCAGCGCACTCAGGGTGCGCAGAGTAATCTGTTTCATTGTATGCTCCTCACTTGTAACGTGACTCAACAGCTTTCCAGCGCTGAGCACGTTAGGAATCGGTGGAGGGTGGTGGTGTCGGTGTTGGATCGTTGGTGCTGGTCAGTTGATCGGCACGCACCCAACCAGTTGTGCGGGTTTCGCCAACACGCACAAAGACTTGGTACCAGCCATCACGTTCCGAAAGCGGATTAAAGCGCTGGTCGGCATCGGCGTGAACCAAGAGTGGAGCGTTATCGCGGGGAGCCGTGCGCACATCAACACCATCCGGGCTGATCGGGCGCTGTGTTCGGAACTCCGGCGGCAGGAGAGCAGCACCATCGTTGGGATCACGCTCATTGAAGTAGCGCACAATGCCATTGGCGATGCCCGCCGCGACCACATCGGGTCGTTGGGTGAGCAGGGCACGATCGCTCGGATTGGTGAGAAAACCAGTCTCGACGATCACAGCTGGGGTTGTGCGCCCGACCGCGTGTTGATGCCGCCGATAGTTGAATGCGTAGTAGCCACGCATATTGACGGTGATGGCATCGTCCCAGGGCATGTTGGTCGCCGCAGCGTATTCGGCGCGGATACTATCGAGCAGATGTTCCGATGCTCGGGAGGCGCGCCAAGGCGTTGCGATCTTATATCCGTGAGCGGCTGTGCTCGAAGAGCCATCGGCGTGGATGGCAACGAATGCGTCGGCGTCATATTGGACGGGCACCGTTGCAGGAATAAGATCGACGATGAAACCTTGGGCCTCAAGAAGCGCAGCAACACGTTTGGCGATTTCGTGGTTAACTTCGGCTTCGGTGTAGCCACCTGCGCGCGCCCCAGTAGAGCTGCGCAGGCGAGCGAGTTCTTCTGGTAGCTCGTGCGAGTTGAGGTGACCAACTTGGATGCCAACTCGTGGCGGCGTCCCTGCTGGACGCGGAGTTGGGGTGGGCTCGACGCTTGGCGTAGGAGTGACTTCCGGTAGCGCTTCTTCGATTGGTACTTCGAATTCCTCTTCCTCTGTTGCTGCGGGAAGGTCCGGCTCCACAATCGGCTCGGCGGTTGGTTCGCTAACTTCGCTAACGTCGCTTGTTGGCTGAGATTCAAGCGTATCGGCTAGGGCGATAATGCTTGTGGCACTAGAGGCTTCGGCAGAGAGTAACCCCGGGTCTGGGATGGCCGACGCTGGCGCGCGCATCGCGACAAACGCCAGTAATAAGGTCACCGCAAGCAAACTGATGCTTATTAGCCGATTAATACGCATTGATTATACTCTCAGTGTAATTCAGACAGGCTCGATAGTAGGTTGCTGTACAGCAAACTTATGTTTGATTGTATCGGGAAGCTATAAGTTGATGCTGTGTCATCCCTAAGAGATTGCTAAGAGCACGCATTTGGGAGGAAGCATCGTATAGAGGCAGTATAGCATTCTTTAGCAGGAAGCTTCCAATGAGGTGCAATAGCTTTCGCCACTCTCCCAGTGCATATTGGCAAGCAAAAAGCATCGTTTGATCGAGTCTGCTTCGATCAAACGATGCTTGATAGTGGCTCGTGCTTTAGATGCTCACTTCGGGTCGATATTCGCCCCAGACCTGGCGCAGCACGCCGCACACCTCACCGACGGTTGCCAGGTTCTTGAGCGCAACGCGCATCGGCTCCAGCACATTGGCGGTGCCTTTGGCCGCGTCGCGCAGGGCGTCGAGCGCTGCGCCGACAGCCTCGTTGTCGCGCGTGCTGCGGATGCGCTCTAGCGAGGCGGCCTGTTCGCGAGCCACGCTATCGTCGGTGCGGAAGATCGGCACGGGCGACTCTTCCTCGACGGTGAAGCGGTTCACGCCGACGATGACCTGCTCGCCGCTCTCGACACGGCGCTGGAACTCGTAGGAGGCATCGGCGATCTGCGCAGACATCCACCCCTGCTCGATCGCCGCGACCGCGCCACCCATCTCATCGATCGTATTGATCAACTCCCAGGCCTTCTGCTCAAGCGCATCGGTGAGCGCTTCGACGGCGTAGGAGCCAGCGAGCGGATCGGCGATCGCAGCGACACCGCTTTCGTGAGCGATGATCTGCTGCGTGCGCAGGGCCAAGGTCGCTGCCTCCTCGGTGGGCAGGCCGAGCGCTTCGTCGTAGCTGTTGGTGTGCAGCGACTGCGTACCACCGAGCACGGCGGCGAGCGCCTCGATGGTGGTGCGCACCACGTTGTTGAGCGGTTGCTGGGCCGTGAGGCTCGCGCCGGACGTTTGGGTGTGAAAGCGCAGCATCATGCTCTGTTCCTTCTTGGCCCCAAAGCGGTCGCGCATAATGTGCGCCCACATGCGGCGGGCGGCCCGGAACTTCGCCACTTCCTCCAGGAAGTTCGGGTTGCTCACGAAGAAGAACGACAGGCGCGGCGCGAACTCATCGACCGGCAGGCCCGCCTGCACGGCGGCCTCCACATAGGCGATACCGTCGGCCAGCGTGAAGGCGATCTCCTGCGCGGCGGTGGCTCCGGCCTCGCGGATGTGGTAGCCGCTGATCGAGATGGTGTTCCAGCGAGGGATATGCTGGCGGCAATAGGCGAACGTATCGGTGATCAGGCGCATCGAGGGGCGCGGCGGGAAGATGTAGGTGCCCCGCGCGGCGTACTCTTTCAGAATATCGTTCTGGATGGTGCCTCCCAGCAAGTGCGAAGGGACACCCTGGCGCTCGGCGACCAGATCGTAGAGCAGCAGCAGCACCGAGGCGGGCGCGTTGATTGTCATCGACGTAGTGACTTTGTCGAGCGGGATGCCGTCGAACAGCGTCGCCATATCTTCGAGGCTATCGATGGCCACGCCGACCTTGCCGACCTCGCCCTCGGCGCGGGGATCGTCGGAATCGAGGCCGAGTTGGGTGGGCAGGTCGAAGGCGACGGAGAGGCCGGTCTGGCCTTTTTCGAGCAGGTAGCGATAGCGTTGGTTGCTCTCGCGGGCCGAGGAGAAGCCGGCGTATTGGCGCATCGTCCACAAGCGCCCTCGGTACATCGTGGGATAGATGCCGCGTGTATATGGGAATTGGCCGGGATCGGGCGCGGGTTCGGCGTTAGGGTCGGCGTGATAAACAGGTTGAATCGGAATACCCGAGTCGCTAATGATCTCAGCCATAGTATCCTCCTGAAATTGGCGCTACATAGCGCAAAGGTCTGGCACGATTATACCAGACGAGTTCAGGAGTCAGCACAAATTGCGCCAGGGTGATCAGCGCTGTTTACGGGCTTGGTCGCGCTGGCGCTGCAGATCAACGAGTTCGGCTACCTCATAGCGAACAGGGGTTGCATTGGGGATTGGGCGAATATTGATGATGGTGGGAAAGTGGCCGACACGTCCATGAATCTCGGCGATCAGGGCGAGCGCAAGCGGTGCGAGGCCCGGCGGATTCACCACAAACGGCTCGGTCTGCCATTCAGTGGGCGATAGCTCGACAGCTTCTGCAAGGGCGCGCGCCACTTCACCAAGCGCCTGGTTGCGGTCGATATGCACGCTAATATTCTGCACCTTGAGGGAATCGACATCGATCCCCAGCAGTGCTGCGGTCTGTTGGAGTTGCTCGTTGGTGAGTGGGTGAGTGAAATTAAGGATGAGCATTTGCTTCCTCGATAAAATCAACCTTTTGGAGCACGGCCTTAGATGGTCGGTTTTTTTGATGCATCAGGTATTGTAAGTGAATTTGACCTGCACATGCGAATGCTAGCCCGGCTGTCATTGGTTTGCTGCCGCCAGTGAAATCGGCCACAATGACTCGTGATGGATCTTCACTTTTGATGCGTTGTAGGATGGTTTTAGTAAGCTCGAAAGTATCCTGCATTGTTGCAGGGTTGCTGATCAGGTGAAGATTAAAGGTTATGCCATAATCGCTCAAATAGTGCTCAAGCAAGTTGGCCGTTTCGAGCGACTGTTCGGTTGCCAACAACCAGCAGCGCTGTAGAGTTGGGCGATGGAACTGGATCGCGTAATAAGGGCTAAGCTCAGTGAGTTGATAGTTACCTTTCGGACTGATTAGCAGAATCAGCTCATGGGCATGAGGTGGCGCTTCCAACGTTGGATCATCGTAGCTAAGGATCTGTTGATTGCGCGAATAGCTTGCAAGCTCTTGGCGTAACTGCTTGATTTCGGCAGCATACTCAGGTGGTGTGCTTGGACCATGCTTCGCCTGGATCACTTCGAGTTCGTGGAGGCGACGCTGTTTCGCATAGATAAGTTCAGTGGTTTGTTGATCGAGCATTGCTGTGCCTCGGTGTATGTTAGGCGAAGGGCTGGATAAACTGCGAACGTGCCTGCCAAGCAGCTTTATCTTCCCCGTAGAGATCTAGGAGTCGTGTATAGAGCTCATCGGCGACCTGGGCGAAGCTCTTATATTCGCTCGGGTCGATGAGGCGGTAGCCGTGGGCGAGAATGCTTTCGTTGCGTGATGCGGTACGACTTTCGATTGCAAGCCAATCATAGTCTGCTATTAGCGCATCATCGAGTGCTGCGAGAAGCATATACGCTTTAAATAACGTGATGTGCTGATGAGGGAGTTTGCCGCTCGGCTGCTCATTGATATTGTTACGGCGTTGGTTTACACGAAGTTGCACAGTTTTGAAGCGCGCTTTTAACTCGTCGGGTGTAAGTGCTTGAAGCTTTGTATAGTTTGGTTTGTCGCTGAGGAGCTTGTGTGTTGCCAGCCGATGCTGGCCGATAAGTTCAATTGCACGGTATTGAAATAATGCCGCAATATCGTAGCGCTGATTATAGGCACGGCGTTGTGCTGCTGAACGTAAGGTCCCAAGGAGACGCAAAATGGCTCGAGTATCCGCCAAGGTTGCGAGTTTCTGGTTTGCGTCTTTTCCTGCAACATATGAGGTAATTTCAAGGAGTGCTTGAAGATCTTCGCATTGTTGTTTGAGTGTACTGATATAGGGTAGCAGTTCGGCTTGGCCGCTCGCTAAACGTGTACATAGCAGTAACTCTGATTCAGCGGTTCTGAAATCAAGCACTTCCCAAGCCGCATACGCTGCGCTTAAGTGATGATACGCTTGATATGTTTGTTGATGAGGGATTTGCTCTTGTTCGGCAAGTTTGGCAAATATACGTCGCGCTCCATTGTAATCATGGTTGCGGTAGAGATGTTTGGCTTCCTCGGCTTCAAGATCGCCAAAGACTTTATAGGGGTTGGGTGGAATGATAAGGCGCTGTGTGCCAGGTTTCGGGCCAGGTTTTTCCTCAGGCGGTTTACCATACTCACTTTCGATATAGAGAGTCTGTAGGCCCAGAAGATGTCCGGCTTTTGCTAGACCAACGGTCATCGGTTTCAAACCACCTGTCATGTCAAGCGCTATACGACTTCGTTCTAAATGTTTCCATTGTTCAATCACTATTTTTACGCCTTCGTAGATCGCAAGCGTACTTGTATTGGACAGAGGTATACGAAGCCAATCAGCGCTAGAACAGCCCAGCATTTCAGCAACCTGATCTGGCATTGTTTTGGTTGCATCGCTGAGTAAGAAGGCAATATGATCCACCTTGAGCGTACCTATCAATAGAGCAGCAGTAATGCTTTGGCCAGTGCCAACAATGATTAATCCTTGAAAGTGCTTTGGTTCTGTACGATCGCGAAATAGACGAAGTTCGTCAGCAAATGTATACATAATCCCACCTCTATGCTTTATGGATGGTTTGTAGATGCACTCTTATTTAGATAATCTTGTAATTCTTTGTACCAATCTCTGGTCTTTATCTCTACTAATTTTTTCTTGTTGTAAGCTTCATGTGCTCGTTCAATAATGAATTCTGCACCTTGCTTACGTAGCCCTTCCGGTAGATTCCTCCATTGATGAATCATATTGGGTAAACTTGATGTATTTGCAACTTTAATGCTGAGCTTGAATGAATCTGGAAGTTCGAGTTGTGCGGGAGTAACTTCCACCTCCTCTCCCTTTTTCATTTGAAGGCGTTGTCTTGCTACTTCCAAATTCGGCAATATGAGACGCCCATATCCACTGCTTGTTTTTGCCCCAACACCCATATCAGCAAGTGCTAATGCAAGGATGTCGAGAGTCGTTTTGACCCAATTGGAATCTCCTGCAAGCGCAATTAGATATTGGCCAGTAGCGCTCACAAAAGGAATCGGCGTGGGATCATCCCAGTCTGCGGGAGCAGTCTGTTCAGTACCAGTTTTTTGATAGTAGTTAGGATGATGCACAGTGATCACATCAGGCCAGAGGGCCTTGCCATTATGACCTGAGCCTGGCACGTAAAGCGCATCAAAGAAGGTTATATATCCTTCGGTGGTGGTATCGCCAAACATAACTTTGTGAGCTGCTGCATATTTTTCGCTCATTATTTCCGCAGTTGTCCCTGGTTTACGCCATTGATCATCTTGTAGATATTTGTGAGCATAGGCCGCTGCTAAGCCCTTGAGTGCGCTGCCCGGAATGTACGGTACACCGTAAGTGCGATGCAGGGCGATATTGTTCTCCCAAGCGCTTTCTGAACCCAAGCCAACTACTAGACGACCTATAACAGTAGCTTCTTTAACAATGCAGTTTTCTTGTTGTTTGAGTGCTGTTTTCCAGCGATTGTAGAATATTTTATAACCTTCATTTTCACCATATTCACAAATGGCCTTAATATGAGTGGTATAGGGATGCTCTTTTCGAGGAGATTTGCCTGTAATAAGCTGAGCATGAAGCATACGGTCAAGCCAAAGAGATACATTAGTAGTTTGTGTAGCTTTTAGAATAGAGTTTGCTTGTTCTGGCGTTTCAGGATTTTCTATTTCCGCTAAGCGAATAAGGTCACTTCGTAGGCTTTCAATTAGATGTAATTCCATATTATTCTCCCTCAACTTCATCGCCTTGTTCCACACCTAACTCCGATGTGGCAAAACGCTTAAACCAAAGTAGTGCTTCCATACAAGCTTCGGTTAACTGAATATATTCATCAAATGTAGCTTGTATTGCAAGGGAAGATAGATCTTTTTCTTTTGTGTTAATAGGAATAATTGCGATATGCTTATTTTGTAGGACCTTTGTTAGGTCGTTAATCAGACGATTTCGTGCTTTCTTAGGATTATGTTTTGTATTTTTGTCTTGTTGAGTTTTATCTTCATCATCTACATTGATTACATTACGTGCTTTGACAAAAGCCAATGCTTGGGCTAAACCTGAGGTACGAATTAAGATCGGCAACTTATGAGCTAATGCACCGTATGCCTTTATCTCAACATCTTTTGATGGATCTTTCTTAATCTCATCATTGCTGTTGGATAGGCGTTCATTTAAATACTTTGTAACGACAGTATATACTGCACTTGCATAACGCTGCTCACTCGTTAAAAACTGTTCGTTCATTATTTTCCTCCCACTATATGAATATGGCAGAGACCACGACCAACTGTTGCTTTACCTCCAAATTGAACTGTCTGGGTCTTGAACTCTTGTAGTTTGCTAGAGACTCTATCTGCAGTATAAGTTGTACCATCTCCGCGTTTTTGTATCGATTGCGCCATAATTACACCTGCCAGTAAGCTTTCAGTTGGCAGTGACTCTTCGTACCAAAGTGCCCCTTGTTGAACAGTTTTTGCCTCGGAGTCTAGACGAATGCGAGCAACAATTTCTGTAGCATTGCGCAGCAGGAAGTTCATCACATCGTCATGCACAATAGCGAAATGATTATCGAGCAAGCGACTGATTTCCTGATTGTTTAGAATCTCTTTTAACGTATCAAGCCATGTTTGAGCTTGGGGGGAGTCTTGATACTTGAGGTCAAGGTCCTCTAGTACAACCCACTGCTCAGTTGTATGTGGCTTTGGTAAAGTCAAGTGTTCAGCGTTAGCTACCCATATCGTTTGACGATCTTCCCAATTAAGTAATGCTTCATTAGGAAGAGCTTTTGCAAGACTTTGCACTTCCTTAACTTCGCGAGCAAAACGATTCAGGATATAAGGTGAAGTTACCCAAGCGAAGGTGCCACGTAGTGAACGTACGGGGAACAACAACAGCCGAGCATCGGAGAAAATCGCAGCGCCAGCATTCTCCTCTGGTTTCTCTTTAGTGCTCTTGACATTTGGCCCAAAAAAGAGCGATTGTTCTGTGTCGGAGAGCTCAAAAATGCCACTATCGCGCAGCACACCTTTGACCGATGAGCCTGCCAGATAAGGGATACCCGTAGCTTTCTCGCGTGCAATAGGTAGATCGATCACTCCGGTGCCCTGGCCGGTGCCCGCATGCAAGGGCGAGAGGGCGTGCAGGAAGTAGAGATGAGAATTAGTCATTATTGTTTGCTCCGTACATAGTTCATAAAAGCGTCGAGAACATCAGTATTACCATTAAGTCTAGGAATGAGCACTGCTTCTTGAGCTTCCAAGGTATGCTCAATTTGCATTGTCGGATATTTATCTAATTCTAGAGTTTCAGAATCAATTTCTGGTTGTCTCAAACGAAGTACTAGACCAATAACCCCATCTGTACACTTTATAACTCGCAGAATAATAGGACTTGCCCAACGATTAGAACCATGGGCTTTTAGTGTTATCTGAGGTGGATCACCATTATCCTTAAATTGAAAAATAATAGGAAGACCAAAAACTGCTCGAGGAAACTTCATTAAAGATCTACCATCCAGATGTATATTTGGATTAGTATGATCATGAATATTCCCATATGTATCTGTATAGTCCGCTTTCTGCTTAGTAATTTCTCTTAAAGCATCTGGCTCCGGCCAATTATTACGGCCTGGTATAAGCTTCGTTCCTCCAGATATATTTTTCCGAACTAAAGATCTATCATGTCGAAATTCTTTAAGAATATCTAGTAAGAACTTCCACATATTTAGAGATGGAGTAAATCCTGTAACAGGATATTTTTCCTCTGAGGTTAAATATTTATTGAATGATCCTTCGGTTAATATACAAAAGCTATTGGATTGTAGATTTAAAGATGTAATACCCTCCAGTATAGTACATTTTTGTTCTATATTCATAAATTGAGATAGATACTCTTTTATATCTCGAATACTAGGCTGGTATGTCTTACATAATATTGAGCCGAACCCTCTGCGTGTTCGCGCCCCTAATCCTCCTAAATACTCCCAAGCCTTTAGCGCACTATGCAATTCTGATTTAATATCCACGTTGAACTTAAGAATACTGGTATAGTGTTCAGGTAACTTCGAGGGATATTGGAACGATACTTTAAATTCTATTTGCTGAACTAATTCTGCATCTTTATCACGTAATGGGAAATCGGCATAATTTATTGGTGATCGTATCGATCCGAACTTCTCTCTTCCTATAGTTGAAATTTTATCTATCTTCTTATTGTCGTCACAGATCACATCAATTTGTATCAATGATGGTCGCTCATAGCCTTTTTTACTAGCAGTTCCCCAAATAAGATCCTCTGCTTGTTTAAGTTGTGCTACACTCTTAAACTGCCCACCCCGAGTGGCACGCCACCAAAAGCGCAGATGCCCACGAATTTCGGTGGCACGGATGATCGTCACTGGATCGGGCGTATTTGGCTCAACACCGCCGCCAAATAGCGGAGTGATCAGCTTATATTCACGGGTTTCAACGATCATCTTCTCAGCGAATGATGATTGAGCTTCTGGTGGGTTTTCCATGCCTGCTGGTAATTGGCGCTTTGCCATCTTATTGCTCCTTTTTCCACGTTCCAAGCACTGCTAAGCCAAAGCCATCGCGCTGCCACTGTTCGCCATCACTGATATTCCGCAGCCAGACCGCGTTGCACCATGCTTCGATATCAGCGTTATCAGCGTCCTCGGCGAATGCAACGTAGTAGACGCTGCCTGCTGGAGCGATTCGCTTGGTGGCTTTCGGCTGATTTTTCTTGTAATCCCAGCCGCCTGCGGTCTGGTAGCGGGGATTAACCACGCCCTTTAGTGTGGCTGTGACACCGCCCATGCTCCATTGCAGCTCGGGGCGGTAGCCATGCTGAAAGTAAGCTGGTGTCAGCAGTACGACCCGTGCTTGCTTATCTTTACAGATTTGCTCAATGATCTCGGAGCGTTTAGCGCTCAATCGTTCATCGAAGGTTTCTGCGCCTGTTCGCCAATGCATCAGACGCCGCTCGCCTCCAAGTGGGGCAAGACCACCTTTGAGGTGTTCGTTCTGTTGATGAAATTCGACTGCTAGTGCTAGACGATGGAAGTTTTTGCGATATGCATCGTCCTTTTGCTCCTCAACCCGCACAAACTCCAGTCCGCTGGTGAGGTAGAGCAGTCCATCTTCGCCGGTCTGTGTATCCTTGTTGATGCTGACATGCATTCGTGTATCTTTTGGCAGCGCCTTGATGCCTGGTTTTAGAAACTCAAAATCACTTTCTTCGGGTGTGTCTTTGGGCTCCTTAAGCCATGCAAAAAAGTCATCCGCATGCCAAAACGTGGGAGCATTACTATCAGCTTTGCCTTTGATAATCTCTTTTGGGCCAACATAGTGTAATTGTTCAGAATCCTCACCCTTGAACTTGTTAGTGAATGAGTTCGTAAAGGTTTGCGGTGATAACCAGACGCGGCGCACTTTCTGGTTTTTGCTATTGGTGTAGATCAGTGCATCGGCGGGAGCAGGTAAATAGTATTGCTCAATCTCATCACTGTCGTTTAGCTCTACCAGCAGAGGCCCACGCATTGTTATTTTGAGCAGTTCATTGATACATGCTTCGTTAAATTTCCCATCTGTTGTGCCCGCACGCGTGCGTAGCGCACCCACAAGGGTGGAGGGCAGTGGGAAGTTGAGGGTATTGGCGCGCGCCCCAGGTGTTGGCCCGAATGGGCGGCCATCGCGCACAATCAGTGGGTCGCGCGGCTCGATAATCCAAACACTCATTATTTTCCCTCCTGCGTGGCAATGCCCGATTATGTAACGATAGGGCCGAGGGCACGGGCTAGCTCGCTGGCGATCACAAGTTCATTGACAAACATATCGATGTTCCAAGCAAATGTGTCTTCGCTCTTTGTAGCAGGAAGCTTTTCGGCCAGTTTGAGTAGTTCATTTGAGTCTTTGCCTTCCAATTTACGCTTGGCAATGCGTTTCGCCTCGGCCCGTAGAATGGCAGGATCAATCTTTGATCCAAGACGTAGAGAAAGATCCTCTAACTCGAAGGCGTAGCCATCGGGAATGTTATCTGTGCGGTAAAGCTGGATCAAATCATTTATATGCTGGAAAAATTCGCCTGACCAGCTACCAACAATCGTGCGATCGCTACCGCTACGTTTGCTGAGCGTGATTGCAAGCGCGTTTTTAGCAGGGATCGCCTGGTCTTTTACCCCAGGGAAGCTCTTGGCCTTTTTTTCAGCATCACGAGCCAGTTTGAGCGTATCGCTCAGTGGCTCCATATAGTGTGCGATAGCTATGCCCATTGAGAGGGTAGGAGGTGTTATTTTGCCTCCGTGTAAAGCGCTCCAAAGTTCTTCGTTCTGTGGAGGCTTGGGGTCCTCTTTCTCTCCTAACCATGCTTCATCAAAACGGTCATGCAATGCTTTGGCGCAGGCCAACAGCGAGTGCAGCGGCACCAGCGCTAGCACATCGTCGCCGCCGCTGTAGATCAGCGCGCCCCAGTGGCTTTCGACGATGCCACGTACATCGCTGGCGAAGTCATCGAGCCGCTGCGAGAACTGTTGATGGAGTTTGTAATCGTTCGATAAACCGTCGAGCGCTTGGCCCATTGCATCGCCATCGGCAAGCAGAATGGCGTAGTAGGGCGATGGGCGATCAGTTGTTTTGAGTTGTTGATAGAAATTCTTCAATTCCTCGCGAGCATCACCTAATTCTTGCGATTGACGACTTTTCAGTTCATCGGAGTCTGTGATCTCACGAAGACGGCTATCAAACAAAATTGAGGCATCGTAAGGCATAAAGTGGACGAATCGACTGCTTTGATGCGTAACTTTTTCTTTAATGTTTACCTTACGTTGGATTTCTTCTAGCTTCTTCGCATAGGCTTCAATTGCTTTATTAAAGGTTTCCTCCTGTTGTGAATCATAAGCATTTTGTGAAGTCGCCCGAACATAACGCCAAATAAATGGTAATGCGGCGATATGCGAGGTGCTTGGGAAATCGTCCTCTTGACTGTTCGCTAGCTCGGGTTTGTACCAACGCTTAAACAGATCTACTCCTGAAAGCTGCTCGGCGCCACTAATATGGTAATCATTCCAAAGAGTATTAAGTTTCTTCTTTTTTGTAGCATCATCATCACCGCGTTGAACATAGAGGGACTTATCAATCACCGATTCGCGTTGACCATCGATCGATGACCGAAGCTTACCCTCTTTTGACCAGTCAGTCTGTTCAAAATCGCGGGTATTTTTGCGGGCTGCTAAAACATGCTCAAGCTGCTCACGAGCATCTTTGTAGTTATCGCCGTTGAACTCTACAGCTGCCCAGTTGATTTCAAGTAGGTCTTCTAGATGCTTTTCTGCAGTGGCTCGGTCAAAGTGTGAATCGGGAAACTTCTGAAGCACTTCGCGATACATATTGCGAAATTTGTCTCTGATGTCATTTTCAAGCTGATCCCCAAACGCTTTGATATCGCCTACATCAACCTTCGCCAAAATACGATTCACAACATCATGTTTTTTAAAACCTTCATTCTCAGAAGAAGAAGATGGGAAAATTAACGCATCCTCGTTTTCTTGTTGATTGGTTTTGATATACAGTGCCGCTGCACGTGAGAGGTCGCTGAGCAGCTGCGAGCCGGCCCAAAGATCGCGGGTGCGGCGCGCTGCGGCGATAAAGTCCTGGACTGGGCCAATCGTGAGAAGGAAGAGGTAGCTAGTCATAGGCATCCTCATAAACGAGAATCCAATCCGCACTTGTGATAATAGACCAGACAAGCGAGAAAAACACTCGATTCGAGTTGATACATACCTCGACTCGAATCGAGTCTCAGTTTGACGACGATGTGATAGGCTACTCTCCAAAAGCTCGTTCGTGAAAGAAGCCTGCAAATGCCTCGCGCAGCCAGTGATATTGAATCCGCTTGCGCTCGTCGAGTCCCCAAGCAATGATGCATTCCTCAAGAATCGGCTTTTTAAGTGAATGTACTGCGCTCACAGTGATTCCAAGCTCGGCTGCAACCTGCTGTGGATCCAGCCCCCGTGCAAATGCCCGTAGTGCTTCGCGTTGCCGTTGGGTGAGCTGATCAATAACGTTTTGACAACGTTGATGGTTGATGTTGTCGATCTGCTGTTGTGGGAGCTGATTGTTCCCCATGTGTGGCTCGCGCAGCCACGGCATCATCTGTCCTAGCGCTGTGAATGGCACCCGTACCAACTTTACCTCCTGGCTTGGCGGTAAGTGCATCAGCGCACCGCGATCCGTTTGGCGACGTACCGCATCCGACGAGTAAAGATGCCAAACACGGTCGCTTTGGCTGAGGTAGAGTTGCGCAGCAGTTAATGCCAACATTCCCAACATGCGTCGCCCGCCGGTTGGGCAAAGATGAATCCGCTGGCCTTGTTGTTTCAGGCGTTGTAGAAGTTGCAGTAAGGTGTCCGAGACGGCTTCAATCGCTACATCACTATCGAGGTCGTTGATCGCTTGAAATTGGTAGGTAATTGGGAGTGGGCGATAGTGGATTGGCCACCCGTTGTAACAATCGGCAATAAATTCTTTTGCTAGGCGTTGGCGAGCTTTACGATACCGTTCGATATGATCAGCAAGGTGTACCACAATCACTTCATCGATCTGTTCACCTTGTTGAAGCAGGATATCGAGCGCCAGGCTGACGACTTGCGGTTGCCCGCCAAGTGTTGCGATAAATACACTTTTGGTGATCAACGACATTGTTCTCTCCTTTGTATATAAGCGAGGATGTGATGGCTCCGATATTTCCTGCGATAGCCCTGGCTGGACCACCCCACTCGGGGAAAAGTACGTTGACGTATTGGTTGAGCCAAAAGCTTCGCTCTGTCGATGTGATGCACTATGTGTTACGGGCCAGCCCCGATGGCGAAGGCGATTGGAGTTATGAGACAGAGAGCGATCTCGTTCGGGTATTGCGCAGCCGTGTGCGCGGTGAATGGACTGCTGAGTTTGCGAATCAAGTGAGTCATGCAGTCGCTCATCGTCATTTGCCTTTGCTGGTTGATCTCGGTGGAAAGCCGAGCAAAGAGGTGTTGCAGATCGCGCGGCAATGTACGCACGCCATTTTGATCTCCGCAGATCCTGCCCGATTCGAGGATTGGCATAGGTTGTTCGAACAAGCCGATCTGCAGGTGATTGCACAACTGCACTCGGTTCAGCAGGCCGAAGAATATATCAGTGACGCGACGGCATGCTTGATGGGAACCATCGCAGATCTGAAACGCGAACTGCCGCCCGACGGCCCTATGTTTCGCGAATTGTTGAAGCGTATCGGCCAGATTTTCAGTTATACAAGCCAAGAACTGTACGATGTTCATCGTCAACTTGCCCCAAGCGATTATGTGTTGAATGTGCAAGCGCCGCTTCCGCCTGTACATCAGCGCCCTGGTGAGCGTTGGGAACCTGCTCAGCTTGTACCTCTACTCAAATCGCTACCAACCGATGAGCTACTGTGCGTCTATGGTCGAGGCCCTGTGTGGCTCTATGGTGCGCTGGCTGGCTTAACACCGAATCTGCCGTTTTTCCAATTTGATGCGCGTTACGGTTGGCTTGCCTCGTTAGAGGCGGTATTTGCTGAACGCCCTCGTGAACCGCTTCGTTGGAGTGTTGCTCCGTATGAGCAGTTGCATGCTCATGTGAAATTCGATATCTCAGGCTCGCTCCTTGATTACACTGAAGCGGCTCCGCTTCATCTTCCTGCACTGCCACTTGAGTCTGGCGTACTGTTGGATGGCAAGCTGCCGAATTGGTTGTTTACCTCATTAGTGCGGGCTTACTATCAACATGCTTGGGTGGCGGTGTATCAGGTGCAGATCGGCTTTGTGGTGGTTGCTTCGCGTAGTACAGGGATGCCGATCGGTTCGGTGTTGCCCGCCCCAAAGAGCGAGATATGATGTAACTAGTGCTACTGATATGAGTATAGGCTCCCTCCCTATCCACAAATGTGCACTGACATGACCTCTATGTGAACCTTCTTTTAAACTTGTTTCCAAATCGTTGAAAAACGCTTATTCCGCCCCAAGCCCTTCCACAATGGTGTACCAGGCTTGGGGCATGTGATGCGCGTTTTCTTTTTGTATGACTATATGACCTTTCAAGTCATAAATTTCACATAAGTTAAGGCCCCAAATGCTACTGTAGCCCCGGCTCGATATGCAGCGCCCCGCCAGTTTGGCCATCGGTGACGCGGTGCAGGTACATCAAGCCGTAGATGGCGATGTCTTTCTGTTGGCTGCCACGGTTGAAGACTGGCGAGCCGATGGTGGTGATTCGATAGTTTCGCGCAGGATGTTGAGTTCGAGGAAGATGCCGCTCTCGTTGTCGCCCTCGAAGTAGGGAGGGGCGATCAGGTTGAAGCCGACTCCCTAACAGAAGCTCGGTGGATCTTGCAGTGCCCAAGACGATCGGCGGTTGTCTCTTGGGTAAAGTTAGCGCGAATGATATATTCGTGTTCGGGTGGAGAGGGCGGCCCCATGCGGATCGCTCGTTTTGATGTGCTCATCTCTACTCCTTTCCTTTTTTGGGCCGCTGTTGAGCAAGACCCTGTAATACTTTCGGGCATAGAGATCCCCGTTCTTTGTTACCAAAGGACAGTCGTATGCACTTGATCTAGGGGCATACCGTTGATGGTAGCCCTTTGGGATTGCAGATACGTTTGCGTGTCAGCGGACCGTTGGGCAGTCGCGGCCAAGAAGATGAATGGAAAGATGTAAGAGAGTGATTTTGGCTCCGGGGTCGGGAGATGGGGCGTATCGTCGGTAGGATAATGTGTTAAATGGAGAGTTTATTACATTGATTAACTGTATAACATTATGTACTCAGTAGAATGGAATAAAATATTATATATTTTATGGTATGGTTGCAATAACTTATTCATGTGTAACATGTAAATTGAAAGATTTCAGGTCATGTTTTTGGGTGTATTTTATAGTGTATGAATTTGGTTTTGATAGTAATAATATGATAAATTAAAAAGGTTTTATAAGATTTAAAGATGTGATATAATACTTTTGCTGTGTTGTTTGTTATGGGGATAGTTTTGTTTTGATAAATATTTCCTCATAAAACATTGTTTGGTCGTAGAAGCTTACGCTCACTCCCTCAAGATTATTGCACAGCAAACAGTGCTGTATGATAATGGATTGGGCCCTGTCTTCCTGATTTGGATGGGCAACCAATATTTTTAAGTGCCAGGATACGGAGGTTTTTGATATAAGGAGTTATTTTCGTGGAAAAAAAAGATAGTGCATCCGCGGCACCAGTTCCTGAGCAGTTGGACCACACGATGACGCCGATCGCCATCCCCGATCAGCCAAATGCGATCGAGATCGGCACTCCCCCGCTTCCCGATGCGACGTTCCAAGAGGCATGGCACTCGCAATATGGCAGCAAGTTCGCTCGTAACGTCACGGTTGCGACGATCACGCCGTTCCTGCCCGATCCAGCCAGTGCCAGTGGCGCCGCGGTCGTCGTTGCGCCAGGTGGCGGTTTTCGCACGTTATCGATGGAGAACGAAGGCTGGAATGTCGCCAGCGCGCTCGCCGAGCGCGGCGTTGCAGCATTCGTTCTTAAGTATCGACTGAACCAGACGCCGGCAGACATGGATGAATTCAAACGTTCGATGGACGAGATGTTCTCGAACACTGCACGTCGGCCTCCGCGCTTCGATGCAGAGCAGATGAAGGTTCATCTCGCGCCGCAACTCGAGGACTCGTGCGCCGCCTTCGCGCTCATCCGAAATCATGCCGTCGAGTGGAAGATCGATACGGACCGTATCGGTATGCTGGGCTTTTCTGCCGGTGCAGCGCTCACCATGGCAACCGCACTCGTTGGCGAGAACGCCAATCCGGCGTTCATCGGCAACATCTACGGTCCGCTGGCCCCGGTGACCGTTCCTGCCGACGCTCCGCCACTGTTCGTCGCGCTTGCAGCCGACGATCCCTTCTTCGCCGATAGCGGATTCGGGCTGATCGAGAGTTGGCGCGCGGCCAAAAAGCCGGTTGAATTTCACTTCTATGAGCAGGGCGGTCACGGTTTCGGTATGTACCCCAAAGAAACGACCAGTACCGGCTGGTTCAATGCCTTCGTGAGTTGGCTCACCATGCATGGGATGCTCAAACCCAAGGCATGAGCGAAACCTACCCATCGCTTGGAATCGCTGCCAAGCAGAGCGTTCGGATATACCAGGCTGTGTTCTGCATACAAGCTCCTAAGGCATACTACGCCCCTAGCATCTCAGATACTAGGGGCGTAGCGCTATCACAACGCAGCGGAGATTGCAGCATCGAGATCGGCCCAGAGGTCGTCGGCATCCTCGATGCCAACGCTGAGCCGCAGCAGCGTCGGGGGCAGGTGCTCCTGCCCAGGGATGCCTGCTCGTCGCTCCATGGTCGATTCCACCGCGCCGAGGCTGGTGGCGTGGCGGATCAGTCGAACGTTCTGGCAGACGCGATCAGCGAACTCGGCATCTCCCTTGAGATCGAACGAAATCATCGAACCGAAGCCCTTGAGCACGCGTTTGGCTGTGGCGTGTGTCGGGTGTGAGGGCAGCCCCGGGTAGCGCACCCGTGTGACAAGCGGGTGCTGTTCGAGGCGCTCCGCAAGCAGCATGGCGTTCTGCTGGGCCCGTTGCAGGCGCAGCGCGAGCGTTCGCATGCCGCGCACCGCTAGGAAGGCTTCGAGCGCGCCGGGTGTTGCGCCCGTCAGCTCGCGCGACGTTCTGAGCGCGTGCCAGAACTCGTCGTCCCTCGTAGTGATCACGCCCGCCAACAGGTCGGAGTGCCCGCCGATGAACTTGGTGGCCGATTGGATCGAGGCGGTGGCGCCGAACTCCAACGGCTGCTGGTTCAAGGGTGTGGCAAATGTGTTATCGACCGCGACAATCGCTCCGGGCTTGCGGGGTGCCGCGCAGATCGCCTCCAAATCGGCGACGCTGAGCAGCGGATTTGATGGCGATTCCAGCCAGATCAGGTCGGCGGTGCTGCACGCGCGCACCCAAGCAGCGGTGTCGTCCATGGGGATGCGCTGCACCGACCAACGCTGTCTCTGCGCGCCCGCTGCGGCTAGCCCAGCAACGCCTTGGTAGCAATCGTCGGGGAGCACTACTACCGAGCCTACGGCGAGCTGATCGAACACTGCAGCGATCGCGGCCATGCCCGAGGAGAACGCCAACGCTTTGCCAGCCTCCAAGCCGCCAACGATTTCTTCGAGCGCTTCCCAGGTGGGTGTGCCATCACCGCGCGAATACGAGCGATCTTTACCTAAGATAAAGTTCGATGCGGGAACCAACGGAACGTTCAGTGGAGCGCCGGGCTCCGCTGCGCGGCCCGCTGAGACAAGCCACGATTCCAGTTTCACTCCAGGCAGGTGCTTCTCCATTGTGTCTCCATTCGGGGTATGAGTAGTGGCTCCAATCGTGCCTGCTAGCATACACCCAGATGTGGGCTTGGACAAGTTGTTGTGTTTTCCGAATGGGATGACCATATGACTAAACTAGACATAAAGAATATCGTGCGAGTTTTTATTTAGTGAGATTAAATATTTTTGTAGATAATATAATGGTATGTAATTCATTATTGTGTGATAGATATACGTATATAATGATTTATGCTTTCTAAAGAAAGGTATAATTTGGTGTTTGTGGTTTGAAGTGATAAGATGTGCATGACGGTATTTAAACCTGCTTTGTAATAAAAATGCAACCTTGATTACGTTCTTTATATATAAGCGGGCCTGATCTACCGTCTGGGGGGTGCATTATGACAGATAAATCAGATGAATCTTCTGATGATGTCGCGTATCTCAAAGAGAAAATCGATGTTTTGCAGCGGCGTCTAAATACGTACAACGTCCAGTTAGCGAAGGTGATGGGTAATCCTAGTGCTACCGTTCAAATCACCTTCGAGCAAGAGGAGATTGAGCGAGAGCTCAACTCGGCACTGGCAGAACTGCGGCGCTTACGTCCTGGGCCTCTTGTTGATGCTTCCCCCTACTTAGGCTTACTCACCTTTCAAGAAACGAACAAAGATCTCTTTTTTGGACGCGATGCGCTGGTCAACGATCTAATCGACCATGTGCATCGTGCGCCATTTCTGGCAGTGATGGGCCCATCGGGAAGCGGCAAGTCATCGGTGGTGCGAGCGGGCTTAATCCCACAACTCAAGGGTGGTGTGCTGCCCGGTAGCGAGACCTGGAGCTATATCACGCTTACACCCGGCGAGCGGCCACTTGATATGTTGGCTGCTGAGATGGTCAAGCTCCAACAGGGAGATTTGAGCCAATTATTAATTTTCAGCCAACAGCTCGCCGATAGCGATCGAGCGTTTCAGTTAGCTCTCGATATATTGATCGATCGAGCCGCTGGCCAGCGCCTGGTGCTGGTGATCGATCAATTCGAAGAATTATGGACATCGGCACCGCAGGAAAACGAGGAACGAACTCTTTTCAAAGAACAACAACAACGCCCATTTATTCAGCGTTTACTCACCTCTCTTACGGCGCAGAACAAGTCGCTCATCGTTGTGCTGACGATGCGGCTTGATTTTCTGGATCAAGCTGCTACCTACCCCGAACTCGGCCAAGCAATTAGTGCACATAATGTGATCGTCAGCCCGATGTCGTCCGTCGAGTTGCGCGAGGTGATTGTACGTCCGCTGAAAGAGGTTGGGGGTAGCTTCGAGGCGGGTCTGGTCGATGAACTTGTCAAACAAGGTGAACAAGGACCGTTGCCATTATTGGAGTACACCCTGGCTGAACTGTGGGAGAAACGCCAGCCGGATGGGCTCATGACTTGGGATGCGTATCGGGAGCTTGGAGGTGTGGAGGGTGCGTTGACTGCCCGCGCCGATGCTATCTTGCAAGATCACTACACACCCGAACAGCAGAACGAACTGCGTCAGGTGTTGTTGCAGTTGGTGCAGCCCGGCGAGGGTGCAGCCGATACGCGCCGTCGTATGCCTCTCGAACAGTTGGTGCCGGTTAATCGGTCTCCCGAAGAGCTTGATTTGCTCTTGAAGCCGTTGATCGATGAGCGCTTACTCACAACTGGCCGCGATATTACGAATAATGAAGAAACAGTCGAGATATCCCATGAACAGTTGATTAATGCTTGGCCGACATTCAAGCGTTGGATCAACGAGGCACGTAATGATCTGCGTATCCAACGCCGTTTGGAGGAGGCCGCGCAGGAGTGGGAGGCGAACGCTCGAAATACGGAGTTGCTGTGGAGTGGGCTGCGTCTCTCGCAGGCGAAGGAATGGCTGGAGCGAGCACAGCCGCGCTTAAATGCCCGAGATCAGGCATTTATCGACGCTAGCTGTATGGCAGAACAGGCGCGCATCGAGGCTGAGGAAGCGGCTCGCCAGCGCGAGTTGGAGCAAGCACAGGCCCTGGCCGAGGAGCAACGCCTGCGCGCAGAGAAAGAAGCTGCAACGAGTCAGCAGCTACGGCAGCAAGCGATTTACCTAGCAGCGGCATTGGTGGTAGCACTGATTGCCGCTTTGAGTGCTGTAGTGTTTGGAGGAAGAGCACGGCAGAGCGCCACGGCTGAGCAAATACAGCGAGCGACAGCGGTAGAGGCTAGCCAACGAGCTGAGCGTGAGGCAACCATTTCGCTCGCCCGACAACTCGCTGCTCAGGCAGTGCGAAAAACGGCAATCCGAACAGATCAAGGGTTGCTTCTGCGTGTCCAAGCTAATAAGTTTTCCGATGACATACAGACACGCGGTGCATTGCTTAATAATTTTACAGTAAATAAGCAATTGATCGGCTTTATGAATGGTCACACGGGGTCCGTAGAGAGTGTGGCATTCAGTCCGGATGGTAAGATCCTGGCCTCCGCTAGTGAGGACACAACCATTCGACTCTGGGATGTCGCCACTCAGCAACCGCTTGGTGAGCCGCTACGTGGCCATACTGCCATTGTTAATAGTGTGGCGTTTAGCCCGGATGGCACCATTCTCGCCTCCGCTAGTGGTGACAAAACTATTCGGTTGTGGGATGTGGCCAGTGGCCTGCCACTCGGTGAACCGCTGTATGGTCATACCGACTTTATTGGGAGTGTGGCATTCAGCCCGGATGGTACAATCCTGGCCTCCGCTAGCAGCGACCAAACTATTCGGCTGTGGAATGTGGCCAGTAGGCAGCCACTCGGCGAACCGCTGTATGGCCATACCGCCTCTATTTGGAGTGTGGCATTCAGCCCGGATGGTAAGATACTGGCCTCTGCCAGTGAGGACACAACCATTCGACTCTGGGATGTCGCTACTCGGCAACTGCTTGGTAAACCTCTTCAGGATCATACCGACCGTGTTTGGAGCGTGGCCTTTAGTCCAGATGGTACAATCCTGGCCTCTGCTAGTGAAGATGAGACTATTCGGTTATGGGATGTAGCCAGTGGACAGCCACTCGGTGAACCTCTGCAAAACAATTTTGGCGCTGTCTTGAGTGTGGCCTTTAGCCCAGATGGCAAGCTTCTCGCATCCTCCAACAACAACATCACTATTGTGCTATGGGACGTGGCTACAAGAAAACCTGTTGTCGAACTGCTCAATAATGATATTTCCTGGAGTATAGCGTTTAGTCCAGATGGTAGAACGTTGGCCTCTGGTAACAGTGATACACTTATTGGGTTGTGGGATATGGCCAGTGGGCAACTATTGCGTGGCCATACTAATACGATTCGTAGTGTGGCGTTCAGCCCGGATGGTACAATCCTGGCCTCTGCTAGTGAAGATAAGACTGTTCGGTTATGGGACGTGACCAGTGGGCAGCCACTTGGCGAACCGCTGCAGGGCCATACTGGTTTTGTTAATAGTGTTGTGTTCAGCCCGAATGGCAAGATCCTGGCTTCCGGTAGTAGTGATACGACCATTCAGTTGTGGGATGTCGCCACTCGGCAGCCGCTTGGTGAACCATTACAGGGTCATGAGAAGTTTGTCTGGAATTTAGCGTTCAGCCCAGATGGTACGACCCTAGCCTCCGCGAGTGGTGATACCACTATTCGGCTATGGGATGTGGCTACTCGGCAACCGATTGGTGAGCCGCTACGTGGCCATACCGACATTGTTGGTAGTGTGGCGTTCAGTCCGGATGGCACGATTCTGGCCTCCGCCAGCGATGACACAACAATTCGGCTGTGGGATGTGGGTACTCAGCAACCCCTTGGCGAACCACTGCAAGCCCATACTTCTTGGGTTAATAGTGTGGCGTTCAGCCCGGATGGCAAAATTCTGGCCTCCGCCAGTCATGACCGGACTATTCGGCTATGGGATGTCGCCACTAGGCAACCAATTGGTGAGTCGTTGCGAGGTCATACCGATTTTGTTTGGGCTGTGGCGTTTAGCCCCGATGGTGCTACGCTAGCCTCTATTGGTTGGGATGGCATCATCCGTCTATGGGAAGTGGCCAGTCAACAACCAATTGGTGAAGGGCTGATAGGTCATGCGGGTTTTATCTCGAGCTTTGCTTTTAGCCCAGATGGTATGACCCTAGCTTCCGGTGGTGACGATGCGAGCATCCTGTTGTGGGATGTGAATTTCCAATCCTGGATCGAGCGTTCCTGCCGTATCGCCGGGCGCAACCTTAGCCAAGAGGAATGGCAGCGATTTATCGGTTCGGAGCGCCCGTACGAGCGCACCTGCTCAATGTTCCCGCCAGGCGAGGGCGCACCCGAGGATGCATCGTGATGGGATTGGCTTCGGTAGCGAATATCTTTCAATTTTCTCAGTAAAAGCCCTGCCGCGCTAGTGAAACGAGGCACCGTCCTTTACGGAGTTTTGGTATGGCAGACACATCAGCCGAAGAAATCGCGCACTTGGAAGAGTTGATCGATGTCTGGCGGCGGCGTTTGCGCCTGCTCGACATCCAGTTAGCCAAAATCGCTGGTAATCCCACTGCGATTGCGCAAGTCACGTTTGAGCGTGAAGAGGTTGAACGACAACTAAAGTCGGCATTGGCGGAACTGCAACGTTTGCGACCTGCACCGCTGCTCGAACACTCTCCCTATCTCGGCTTACTCACCTTCCAAGAATCGAATGCTGATCTGTTTTTTGGACGAGATGCGTTGATTGCCGATCTCGTGGAGCATGTGCATCGTGCGCCATTCTTGGCAGTGTTGGGCGCATCGGGAAGCGGTAAGTCATCGGTGGTGCGAGCGGGCCTGATCCCACAGCTCAAGGGTGGTGTGCTGCCCGGTAGCGAGACCTGGTGCTATATCACCCTGAAACCCGGCGCACAACCACTCGATACGTTGGCTGTTGAGATGGTCAAGCTCCAACAGGGAGATCTGAGCCAATCATTAATCTTCAGCCAACAGCTCGCCAACAGCGATCGTGCGTTTCAGTTAGCTCTCGATATCCTGCTCGAACGGACCGCAGACCAGCGCCTTGTGTTGGTGGTCGATCAATTCGAAGAATTATGGACCTCGGCACCGCAGGAAGAGGAGGCTTGTGCCCTTTTCAAAGAACAACAACAACGCCCGTTTATTCAGCGTTTACTGACCTCTCTTACCTCACAAGATAAATCGCTGATCGTTGTGCTGACGATGCGGCTTGATTTCCTGGACCAAGCCGCAACCTACCCCGAACTCGCCCAAGCAATTAGCGCACACAATGTGATCGTCAGCCCGATGTCGTCCGCCGATGTGCGCGAGATCATCGTACGTCCGTTGCAAAAGGTTGGAGGTAGCTTCGAGGCGGGCCTAGTCGATGAACTGGTCAAACAAGGTGAACAAGGACCGCTGCCGTTATTGGAGTATACCCTGGCTGAACTGTGGGAGAAACGACGGCCAGATGGCGTGATGACCTGGGAGGCGTATCGAGAGCTTGGGGGTGTGGAGGGTGCGTTGGCTGCCCGCGCCGATGCTATCTTGCAAGAGCACTATACCCCTGAACAGCAGAACGAACTGCGTCAGGTGTTGTTGCGGTTGGTGCAGCCCGGCGAGGGTGCAGCCGATACGCGCCGTCGTATGCCCCTCGAACAGTTGGTGCCGGTTAATCGGTCTCCCGAAGAGCTTGATTTGCTCTTGAAGCCGTTGATCGATGAGCGCTTACTCACAACTGGCCGCGATATTACGAATAATGAAGAAACTGTCGAGATATCCCATGAACAGTTGATTAATGCTTGGCCGACATTCAAGCGTTGGATCAACGAGGCACGTAATGATCTGCGTATCCAACGCCGTTTGGAGGAGGCCTCGCACGAGTGGGAGGCGAACGCTCGAAATACGGAGTTGCTGTGGAGTGGGCTGCGTCTCTCGCAGGCGAAGGAATGGCTGGAGCGAGCACAGCCTCGCTTAAATGCGCGCGACCAATCCTTCATCGACGCGAGCCGTATGGCGGAACAGGCGCGCATTGAGGCGGAGGAGGCGGCTCGCCAACGCGAGTTGGAGCAAGCACAGGCATTGGCCGAGGAGCAACGCCTGCGCGCTGAGAAGGAGGCGGCTGTAAGTCGGCAGCTACGCCAGCAAGCGATCTATCTGGCTGCTGCATTTGTGGTAGCACTCATCGCCGCTTTTAGCGCTGTGGTGTTTGGAGTGAGAGCACAGCAGAGCGCTGTGGCCGAGCAGATACAGCGAGCGACAGCGGTGGCCGCCAGCGAACGAGCTGAACAAGAAGCAAAAAACTCACTTGCCCTACAACTCGCTGCTCAGGCGGAACGCGATGCAGCCGTCCAACAGGATCGTGCACTGCTCTTGAGCGTTCAAGCCTATCGATTGTTCGATGATCTCCAAACTCGCGGTGCACTACTCAAAGTTCTTAGGGCAAATGAGCGCCTGCTCGGTTTTATAAAAGGTCACACCTCTTCTATTAATAGTGTGGCCTTCAGCCCAGATAGCAAGACCCTCGTCTCCACTGGTAAAGACGCCTCTGTCCGTTTATGGGATACGACCAGTAGGCAATCGCTCGGTGAACCGTTACAAGGTCAGGGAAGCGCTGTCAGGAGTGTTGCATTCAGCCCAGATGCTCGGATCCTTGCCTTACTGAGCGACAACACCATCCAATTGTGGGATATGACGAATGGGCAGCCACTTGGTCAAGGGATTCAAGGCGATTCCACATTCATCGATTTGATGATGTTTAGTCCGAATGGCACGATCTTAGCCTTCGCCTCTCAGGACCACTCCATCCAATTGTGGGATGTCGTCAGCCAAAAGCCACTCGGTGAACCGCTCCGTGGCCATGTGAACTCTATTACAAGTATGCGGTTTAGCCCAGATGGCGCAATGTTGGCATCTGCTGGTGGGGATTTCACCATTCGATTGTGGAATGCGGTAAGTGGGCAGCCGCTTGGTGAACCACTTCAGGGTCATACTGGACTGATTAGGGATCTGGCCTTTAGCCCGGATGGCAAGACCTTAGCTTCGGCCAGTTGGGATAAAACTGTTCGATTGTGGGATGTGGCCAACAGGCAACCGCTTGGTGAAAGGCTACGAGGCCATAAGGAGCCGGTGACGACTGTGGCATTTAGTCCAGATGGTCAACTACTGGCTTCCGCTGGTGATGACGCTATCATTCTGCTGTGGAATGTGACTGATCGACAACTCACAGGTACGCTTTATGGTCATACTGATACTATCAATCATGTAGCCTTCAGTTCCGATGGCAAAGTCCTAGCCTCTGCCAGTAGCGACGCCACCATCCGTCTATGGGATGTCGTCACTCGAAAGTCGCTCGGTGAACCGCTTCGCGGCCATACGGGTTCTATCACTAGCATCGCATTTAGTCTGGATGGCACGGTGTTGGCCTCCTCTGGTAACGATCAGAGCATACGACTATGGGATATGGTTCGTCGTCAGCCACTCCGTCAACAGTTTCAAGACAATAGCGATTCTACTACTAGGAGCGTGACATTTAGCTCAGATGCGAGGATGCTCGCTATCGCCAATGATAACATCATCCAATTATGGAATGTGTCCAGCGGTCAGTTGATAGGTGACGGGATGCGAGGTCATACAACATTTGTCAATAGTATGGCATTCAGCCCAGATGCGAAGATCCTCGCTTCTGCCGATTGGGATGGCACTATCCGTCTATGGGATGTTGAACGTCAACAGCCACGTGGCGAAGGGATGCAAGGCCATAGCGGCGTTATCAATAGCGTGGCCTTCAGCCCAGATGGTAAGATTCTGGCCTCTGCTAGTAACGATATGACTATTCGATTGTGGAATGTGGCCAGTGGACAGCCGATTGGTGAAGCGCTCCAAGGTCATAGCGGCGCAATCAATAGAGTGGCCTTCAGCCCAGATGGTAAGATTTTAGCCTCCGCTAGTCACGATATGACAATTCGATTGTGGGAGGTGGCCAGTGGACAGCCGCTTGGTGAAGCGCTGCAAGGTCATTCGGACTATGTCTCTAGTGTTGCGTTCAGCCCAGATGGCACGCTCCTGGCTTCCGCCAGTGGGGACAAAACCATTCGGCTCTGGAATGTCGCCACTGGACAGCCATTTGGCGAAATGCTGCAAGGCCATACGAACACAGTTAACATTGTAGCATTTAGCCCAGATGGTCAGATTTTAGCCTCCGCCAGTTATGATGGTACCATCCGACTGTGGGAAGTGGAAGATCAGCAGCCAATTGGTGAATCACTACAAGGTTATACATTCTTTACTGGTAACATCGCATTCAGCCCGGATGGTAAGACCCTCGCCTCCGCTGGTTACAACGGCAACATCCAATTGTGGGATGTGAATTTCCAGTCCTGGATCGAGCGTGCCTGCGATATCGCCGGGCGCAACCTCAGCCAGGATGAATGGGAGCGATTTATCGGTTCGGAGCGACCGTACGAGCGCACCTGCCCAATGTTCCCGCCAGGCGAGGGCGCACCTGCGGATGCGCCGTGATGGGATTGGCCTCGGCAGTAATGAGGTTTACATAATGTAATTTACTTAACAGAGCGCTAGGCACGCCTCGTTCTCTGCTTAGCATCTAGAGCTTGCTGCCCGTTTTAGCGCATCGAAATCACAAGAATAGGCAGCACATTCAGCAAAAAAGTCGTAGGGCGGGATGCAATAGAAAGCCTCAAGGCTCATTAGGCAGCGGGATTACCGCGTCGCCAGCCGAAATAGGTAATCGTCAAACCAACGACTAAGAGCACAATACCCATGATGGCCCAGAACGGTTGGGCACTCATCGAACTGCCCTTCAAGATGTTGATGCCTTGTAGTGTCCACACAAGGCCAATCAGCGAGACGAGTATCCCAACGATCTTAGCTGCCAATCGCATAACATTCCCTTTTAACACTACCTTCCCCACAAGAGCAGTGGAACAATTTGTCTACGTGCATCATAAGCGGCGATGGCAATGTAAGCAATGCCCACAGAGTATTGCGCAGCGCTGTTCGTTGATGCCAACACCAACAATTTAGCCGTAAACATCCCCCGCATCCCAATCCGATATCGGCTTTAGCGTACCTCATTTTCCCGTTCCTGATGTGATGGTACACATACACTTGCTGGGCGCTGTAAATAGTATGCTTCAGTTGTGTATCTCTGGTAATGTTATGACTATATGACTTGAAAAGTCATAATATGTACAGTACACCTTTATCTACGAATTAGGATATTGCGTTTAATATGGCGTACTATTGATTATGGTAAAATAGCAGTTACCCGCTCATATTCGGTGAGATCCTCATACGCTCTCATGTAACCAACTGCCGATACGGAGCCCTGAATATGGCAGATATATCAGACATATCAGCCGAGGAAATCGCGCATCTTGAGGAGCTGATCGGCGTTTTGCGACGTCGTTTGCGCTTGCTCGATATTCAGTTGGCCAAGATCGCAGGCAATCCGAGTGCTGTCGCGCAGATCTCATTCGAGCGCGAAGAGGTTGAACAGCAGCTCAGAACTGCATTAGCCAACCTACGACGCCTGCGTCCTAGTCCCATTTCCGATCAATCGCCCTACCTCGGACTGCTGACCTTCCAAGAAGCCAATGCTCATCTGTTTTTTGGCCGCGATGCGCTGATCGCCAATCTGCTGGAGCGCGTGCGGCGCTCGCCCTTTTTAGCTGTACTGGGTGCCTCCGGTAGCGGCAAGTCGTCGGCGGTGCGGGCTGGCTTGCTCCCGATGTTCAAGGGTGGCGCGCTGCCCGGCAGTGAAACGTGGCGCTATATCACATTGAAACCGGGTGCTCGTCCGCTCGATGCGCTGGCCGTTGAGCTAATGAAGCTGCAAAACGCGGATCTCAGCCAGGCGTTAACGCTCAGTCAGCAGCTTGCGGAGAACGATCGTGCGTTTCTGTTGTCGCTCGATCTGCTGTTGGATCGGGCGGCGGGCCAACGCCTCGTGCTGGTGATCGATCAGTTCGAGGAGCTGTGGACCCAAATGCCGCTCGAAGAAGGGGCGCGCGCCGCTTTCCTCAGTCAACAGCAACGCCCGTTTATCGAGCGCCTGCTGGCGGTATTCACGGCACCAGATACGCCGCTGATGGTGGTGCTCACCATGCGGCTCGACTTCCTGGATGAGGCCGCCGATAATCCCGCGCTGGCCCAAGCGATCAGCGAACATAATGTGATCGTCAGCCCGATGTCGCCCGACGAGCTGCGCGAGATGATCGTGCGCCCGGTGGAGTTGGCTGGTGGTGATTTCGAGCCGGGCCTGGTCGATGAGCTGATCGAGCAGGGCCAACGGGGCGCACTGCCGCTGCTGGAGTACACGCTGGCCGAGCTGTGGAAGGAGCGCCAGCCGGATGGCGTGATGACCTGGGAGGCGTACCGCAGACTTGGCGGTGTGGAGGGTGCGCTGGCCGCCCGCGCCGATGCGCTCTTGCACGAGCACTATACTGCCGAGCAGCAGAACGAACTGCGCCAAGTGTTGTTGCGGCTCGTGCAGCCCGGCGAGGGTGTGGCCGATACGCGCCGTCGCGTGTGTATCGATGAGCTTGTGTTGGCTGGCAGATCGTCTGAAGAGCTCTATGCCCTCTTAAAGCCTCTGATTGATGAGCGTCTGCTGACAAGTGGTCGTGATGAGACCAACGGCGAAGAGACCATTGAAGTCTCCCACGAGGCATTGATACGAGCTTGGCCAACCTTGGGGCACTGGATCAACGAGGCCCGTGCCGATCTGCGCTTCCAGCTTCGTTTAGAGGAGGCTGCCCAAGAGTGGGAGGCGAACGATCGGAATAGCGAGTTGCTCTGGAGCGGTCTACGTCTCTCGCAGGCGAAGGAATGGCTGGATCGAGCACAGCCGCGCTTAAATGCGCGCGACCAATCCTTCATCGACGCGAGCCGTATGGCGGAACAGGCGCGCATTGAGGCGGAGGAGGCGGCTCGTCAGCGTGAACTGGCCGAAGCGCAGGCGCGGGCCGAGGAACAGGCTGCCGTGAGTCGGCGGCTGCGGCGCCAAGCGATCTTCCTGGCATGCGCCTTTGTGATTGCCCTCGTCGCTGCCGCGGGTGCCGTAAGGTTTGGCGTTGAGGCACGACGGTCATCATTGGTTGCCCTTGCGCGGCAACTCGCCGCTCAAGCCGAGCGCGACGCGACCACCCAGCCGGATCGGGCGCTGCTCTTGGGCTTGCAGGCGAACCGTTTTGTCGATGAACTGCAAACGCGCGGCGCCCTGCTGAGTGTTCTTCGCTCGAACGACAGACTGCTCGGCTTTTTGAACGGCCATACCGAATCCGTCAATAGTGTGGCATTCAGTCCCGATGGCACTATCCTGGCCTCTGCCAGCGACGATGGCACCATCCGGTTGTGGGATATGGCCAGTTGGCAGTGGCTCGGTGAGCCATTGCGCGGCCATACCGCCCCCATCTGGAGCGTGAAGTTCAGCCCGGACGGCAGGATTCTGGCCTCCGCCAGTGATGATGCAACCATTCGGCTGTGGGATGTCGCCACACGGCAGCCGCTCGGCGAGCCGCTGCTGGGTCATAGCGAGGCTGTCAATAGTGTAGCATTTAGCCCGGATGGCAAAACCCTCGCTTCTGGTAGTGGCGATTTCACTATTCGCTTTTGGGATGTGGCCACACGGCAGCCGCTCGGTGAGCCACTCAAAGGTCATGGCGATGAGGTCTTGAGTGTGGCGTTCAGCCCAGATGGCACTATGTTGGCCTCTGCCAGTTGGGATACCACCATCCGACTCTGGGATGTCGCCAGTCGACAAATGATCGGTGAGCCGCTGAAGGGCCATACCGGCCCGATCTTACATATGGCGTTTAGTCCAGATGGTAGCATCCTCGCCTCCGCCAGCAGCGATGCTACGGTCCGGCTGTGGGATGTGGCCGATCGACAGCCAATCGGCGAGCCGTTGCGAGGTCATACCAGTTTTGTGAGAAGCGTGGCGTTCAGCCCGGATGGCACAAAACTCGCCTCTGCCGGGGGCAATGCCATTATTCGGCTTTGGAATGTGGCCAGCCAGCTGCCGATCGGCGATCCGATCAATAGCGGCAATGTCTGGAGCATCGCATTCAGCCCCGATGGCTCCACCCTCGCCTCCGCCAATAGCGATACCACGATACGGCTCTGGGACATGGCCAGCCGTCGGCCACTCGGTGAACCGCTACAAGTGCACGACAAGCCTGTTCGTAGCGTAGCGGTTAGCTCAGATGGTAAGATGATGGCCACTGCTGGCGACGACCACACCATCCGATTGTGGAATACTGTCAACCAACAGCCGATCGGTGGGCCGCTTCGTGGTCATACCGATACCGTTTGGAGCGTGGCATTCAGCCCGGATGGTACCATCCTCGCCTCCGGCAGTGAGGATGCCACCATTCGGCTATGGGATGTGGCGAGTCGGCAGCCGCTTGGAGATCCTCTTCAAGGCCATAACGAAGCTGTCAATAGTGTGGCGTTCAGCCCGGATGGCAAAACGTTGGCTTCCGCCAGTAATGATGGCACCATCCGGCTGTGGGATGTCGCCACACGGCAGCCGCTCGATCAACCGTTACAGGGCCATACTCAAGCCGTCAATAGTGTAGCATTCAGCCCGGATGGCAAAACGTTGGCCTCTGCCAGTTGGGATACTACCATCCGACTCTGGGATGTAGCCAGTCGGCGGCCACTCGGTGAACCTCTCCAAGGCCATACCGATGCAGTTTGGAGCGTGGCGTTCAGTCCAGATGGCAAGATCCTCGCTTCGACAGGTGACGACACCACCATTCGGCTATGGGATGTGGCCAGTCGGCAGTCGCTCGGTAAACCGTTGCGGGGCCATAACGGCTCTCTCTATACCATTGCCTTCAGTCCAGATGGTGGCACGCTCGTCTCCGCAGGCTTCAACGCTACGATCTCGCTGTGGGATGTGGCCAGTCGGCAGCCGCTCGGTAAACCGCTGCAAGGTCATACCAACTCCATCAATAGCGTGGTATTCTCCTCCGATGGAATGACCCTACTCTCGGCCAGTAACGACACCACCATCCGGCTATGGGAGATGAGCGCCCGATCGTGGGGTGAGCGTGCCTGTAACATCGTCAGGCGCAACCTGAGCCGGGATGAGTGGCTGCAATCGATCGGTTCGGATCATCCGTACGAACAGACCTGTCCCCTCTTCCCACCCGGCGAGGGCGTATCGACGAAGTGATGATGATGTTGATGGATTGCCTAGAGCAGTCCATCAACATTGCGCTTGCTATTCCCTCCCCTTAGCTCTTTACATAAGATAATTTGCTAGATCAAGCCGTTCCGTCTAGTATGACCATATGACTGATGAAGTCATAATATCATCATTCAAACTATGATGCGGTTTCATCAGCGACTCATGACTCGTTGAAATCGTCGCAATAGCAGGAGGAGAAGAAGGCTGTGATACGCTAGTCCGACCAGGCCGTAGAGCCAGGCATTGGGCATGTTGGCCTGAATCTCCCAGAACATCTTCAGTGGCCAGTAGACCGGCGAGAGACTCAATGCCCATTGCCAGGGGAATGGGACAAAATAGGCGACAAATCCTGGCATAAGAATGATGCCCAAGCCCTTCACCAGAGCGAACCCTTGAACTTTGTTGGCGGCAAAGGCGGCGAGAAACAGGGCGAACAGCGGCGTCAGTATCGAGGTTGCTAGTACGCTCATCAACAAGGGCAAGAAGGCGATTTCTACCAGACCCACCAACGGTAGCACGAGTAACAGGACGATTGCGCTCAACAGGAGTGGGACAATCACCCGGTACGCCAAGTAGCCACCCAGACTCATCGGCGTCACTCGAAGCGCCGTCAGGGTGCGATCGTCCCGCTGATCCAGCAGCAGAAAGCCGATCACCATACCGAAGAGTTGCGGCACCAAGATGAGAAATGTGCTGGCGATTAGGGTGTGGTAGGGCCTTAGATCGAATTGGAATACTTCTTGGAGGCGCGCTTCTAGTGGTGCGATCGTCAGGCGTACCAGGATAGCCAGGCCTAACGGCAGCAACATCATCCATCGTGACATGCTGTCGCGGCGCACGCTTTGCGCGTCCATCGGGCCGAGTGCCCGTACAATGGCGACGAGGCGCATCTTATCTCCTCCCTTCACGTCCCACGACGAATCGATCGAATGCGCGCTGGCTGGCGAGGTACATCAGGCCGATCCTGAGCGCGCTATAGAGGACGCCATAGATAAGTTGCCACGTGGCGAGTGGTTGGAACGCTGCCCGTAGCAGCAGTAGAGGCGCTTGGATCGGATGCACGTAGAACAGCCAGCTTTGCCATAGGCCCAGGTAATCGATGAGCGGAAGTGAGAGCACTGTGGTGTAGGCTATCGAGGGCAGGAGGTAGCTGTTGATCGAATCGTAACGGGCCACCACGATAAAGCCATAGAACACATAGAGCACGGCTAACAACACGACACCAGCTACAAGCGGCAGCACCGCAAAGCCGAGCCCGTAGGCTGCGATCACAATAATCAGGCTCTCGATCAGCGCCAGCAACGCTAGTGTGGTGGCCTTGGCTGCCAGGTATTCGCCCTTGCGAAGCGGTGTCACAACCTGAGCCGTCAGCGTTCCTTCACCTTTCTCTAGCAGCACTAATCCGCCGACGAAGTAGAACGTATTCACCAGGATATCACCTAGCACGAAGATCGGTAGCAGAAAGCCTATCTCGACGAGGCGTATCTGGCTCAGGAGCAAGGCCATCACTACGGCTACAAATCCCGCGGCATAGTAGAAGCCGTTGCGGAACTGAAGCCGAATATCGCACATCATGGTGGTGAGCAGGCGTTTCATGATAGGCTCCTACCAGTGACGCGGATAAAGATATCCTCTAGGGTCGCTTCCTGAGAGTGGATGGTTTGTATCGATGTTGTGTGGAGCAAGTTGAGGAAAGCCGTGTTGTTGCCCAGCCCTTCCAAGGGAAACGTCTGCCGCGCGATCTGCCCATTCGAGGCATACTCAACTTGCACTTGCGCCTGCCCATACTGGAGTTTTAGATTACGTGGGGTGTCGATGAGGACGATGTTCCCATCCACGATAAAAGCGACACGATCGCAGAGCTCTTCTGCAACAGCCATATTGTGAGTCGTCAGGAAGATCGTCGTGCCAGCCTGCTGCTGGGCTTTGATCAGATCCTTGATCCGTCGGGCGTTCACTGGGTCCAGCCCGGAGGTCGGCTCGTCGAGAAACAACACATCGGGGCTGTGTAGGAGCGCACGCGCTATATTCAGGCGACTCTGCATGCCTTTCGAGAACTGTCCCACTAAGGTATGTGCATCGTCGCCCAACCCAACCTGTTCCAGGAGTGCCTGAGGTTCCCGAGTCGCGCGACGATAGAGCGCGCGGAAATAGCTCAGATTCTCCAATGCGGTCAGCTTCAGGAAGTGGTTAGGCAACTCGAAGGAGACGCCGATTCGCTCATAGTAATCGGCTCCCCAGCCCGTCAGGTCGCGGCCTAGAATCGAGATGTTCCCCTGATAGCCCTTGAGTAGACCGATCAGGATTTTTTGCGTTGTTGATTTACCTGCCCCACTTGGTCCTAAAAAGCCGAAGATTTCACCGCGTTCGATCCTGAAATTCAGCGCAGAGATTGCCGGCGTTGCTGTGCGGGCGTAGGTAAAGCTCACATCCTGAACACACATTATTTCGTCCATCGAAACACCATATCTCATCAATCAAGCGAATATCATGCGATACCATAATGTTGTTGATGTGACAGCAGGTTTGTGCCTCTATGGATTGTTGTATGGATATATGATCAGGATTCTAGAACGCAACAAAAAAAGAGGCACCACAAAACCTGTGACAGCCTCCTCCTATCTCGGTTGGACGAGCCGAGCCTCTATCAATTGTATAAACTGTTGCGCAGTAACGCGCCTACTGTATTGTAGATCTCAAAATCAGAAAATCAAGAGGGAATTTATACTCACGTCTTATGAACATAAACTGTACAATCGCTTTCAATATGTGACCATTATCATCGCTGGTTAATCGTTGTATAATCAATATTAAAGGGTGTTTTAGATGTATGAAATGTTTTATTGTTATATAATTTTGTAACGTAACATGATTGAGTGATAAGTAAACTATTAGGCGCATAAACGGATGACATAAGAGCGTGTTTAAGAATTATGCGTATTATGATGATGATCAAGCCAACGGAGCATTCTTCTGATAGAAGCGAGGTGAATCATGGCTTCGCTGACATCAGTACGCTGTTCATACTCTTTACTGAGGCGACGATAGCGATTAAACCAACCAAATGAACGCTCGACAATCCAACGTTTGGGAAGTACTTGGAAACCAGATT
>Ga0207874_1000206_pt1 | contig 88945 bp, 79 predicted proteins | sample HigsolmetaAR201D_FD_184833 | JGI IMG/M metagenome (GOLD analysis project Ga0207874, IMG submission 184833) | Ionic liquid and high solid enriched microbial communities from the Joint BioEnergy Institute, USA - AR20-1-D (SPAdes) (version 2) ...
GCCAGCATAGCTAAACGCCCGCACCCAGCAGAACCCCACCAGGCACAAGCCCAAACTACACCAGCCCACCTCCACTACCGCCTAAAGCGCTCTTCTCCAAACCCCAAACCCGAATTGTCAAATAGCCAGTGCGGCACCATCGCGCCGCGCAGACTGTTAAGATAGCGGGTGGGGCGGTCCGCGTCAAGCACCCCTCCACGACCCCGTTTCCGCCCGCCCCTGCCCCCACCGATTGCGTCCAGCCGCCACAAAACATAAGGTCCTTGCACGCACGAAACAACCGGGCGGACGACGGGAGGCAAGAGGCATCATGCGCAAGTCGATGGAACGGGCGAGGGTCACGCGGCGCGGCGCCGAGCGCTGGCGGAGAGGGCATCCCTGGATCTACCGCAGCGACGTGGTGGAGCCGCCGGCGGCCGGCCCGGGCGGCGTGGTGGTCGAGAGCGAGACCGGCGAGACGCTCGGAACTGCGCTCTGGAGTCCGGCATCGACGATCTCCCTGCGGATGCTGACGCGCGACGTCGTCTCCCTCGACGAGCGGTTCTGGAGCGAGCGGGTGAGCGCGGCGCTGAGGCACCGTCGTAGCCTCGGCCTCCCTGCAACGCCGGGCCGGCTCCCCGCCTCCGCCGAAACCACCGCGTACCGCGTCGTGCACGCCGAGGCCGACGGACTGCCGTCCCTCATCGTGGACCGCTTCGACCAGTACCTGGTCGTCCAGCTCCTGTCCGCCGGGCTGGAAGCCTACCGGGACACGCTGGTGGCGGTACTCCGGCGCCACCTCGAGCCCGAGGGGATCCTGGCGCGCAACGACGTCCCGGTCCGCCAGCACGAAGACCTACCCCGCACCGTCGAGGAGCTCCACGGCCGCGTTCCGGAGGAAGTAGAGGTTCGGGAGTACGGGGTGCGCTATCTCGCGGCCCTGCGTACGGGACAGAAGACCGGGGCGTTCCTGGACCAGCGGGAGAACCGGCACCGGGCCGCACTCCTCGCCCGGGGGCGCGCCCTCGACTGCTTCGCGTACCACGGCTCCTTCGCCCTGCACCTGGCGGCGGGCGGCGCAGACGAGGTGATCGCCGTGGATTCCTCGGGCGAGGCCCTCGCGCGGGCCCTCGAGAACGCCCGCCTGAACGGCATGGATCGGATCCGGGCCGTGGAGGCGAACGTCTTCGACTTCCTGCGGGCGGAGGAGGCGTCGGGCCGGGAGTACGACATCATCGTCCTCGACCCTCCGGCGTTCGCGAAGCGTCGGGATGCCGTGCCCCAGGCGCTGCGCGGGTACAAGGAGATCAACCTGCGGGCGATGCGACTCCTCGCGCCCGGCGGGTATCTCTGCACCTTCAGCTGCTCGTATCACGTCTCTCGGGAGGCGTTCCGCGCGATGCTCGTCGACGCGGCCGAGGATTCGGGGCGGGCGATGCGGTGGGTGGAAGCGCGGGACCAGGCGCCGGACCATCCGGAGGTGCTCCAGATTCCCGAGACCGGCTACCTCAAGGGCGCCATCCTCCAGGCGGCGGATTCGTGAAGCGCGAACAGGCGGCGCCTCCGCTCCCACCAAGGCGCGCCGCACGCCCTGGAGCCGCCCGACTCACAGCCCGCCCGCAGCCAGGAAGTCGCCCACCTCCGCGCGGCTGACGGAGAACTCGCCGATCACCGCCGGGCCGCCGTGCCAGTCGGAGCCGCCGGTCGTCAGGAGGCCGTGCTTGCGGGCCAGCCGGACCCGGCGCCGCACTTGCTCGGGCGTCATGCGAGGACGGTAGCATTCCATCCCGTCGAGGCCGGCGTCCACCAGATACCGGAGGTCGCGCTCCAGCGCCTCCTCCTCCGGGTGCGCCCATACCGCACGCCCCCCGGCCGCGTGGATCAGCTCGATCGCGTCACGGGGCGCGAGCAGTTCCATCGGCACGTAGATCGGGCTGCCGTCGGCGAGGTATCGGTCGAACGCTTCGGGAACGGACTGCACGTAACCGTGGCGGACCAGCGCCCGGGCCAGGTGAGGACGCCCCAGGCTCTCCGCGTCCGCGCCCTCGGCCAGCACATCTTCCATTGTGACGCGCATGCCGATGGCCTCGAGCCGGCGCAGCATGGCATGCATCCGCTCGACGCGGCGGTTCACGGCGGCCCGTGTGTACTCGAGCAGTGCCGGGTCCTCGAAGTCGAGGAAGTAGCCGAGGATGTGCACGTCTGCGCCACCCAGCGTGCTGGAGATCTCGATCCCCGGGATCACGGTGACGCGGTCCGCAGCGGCTCGCATCGCGTCCGGCACGCCCGCCACGGTGTCGTGGTCCGTGATGGCGATGATGTCCAGGCCAGCGCCGGCCGCCGCGCGCGCGAGCGCCGCCGGGGTCAGCGTGCCGTCCGAGGCCGTCGAATGGAGATGAAGGTCGATTCGCACGTTCCTGCACGCCGCTGACCGGCGCGCTCAGTGGAGGTCCGTTCCGGAAGGGCGAGGCGGCCGACGCGCCGGCCCCGTGGTCCGGCGCGCCTCGTCGCCTCGATCGAGTCCCCGGTCATTTCGCGGACACGGCGGTCGGCGTCCGGAACCGGTACGCGAGCCCGATGCCGATCGAGTCGAAATCCCCGAGCGCCGCGCCGAAGCGGACCATGAAATTGCGCCCGAAGGTGAGATCCGCCCCGATGTCCGTCGTGAGCCCCACCTCGAACGAGCTCACGTCGTCGTCCCCGCGGTCGTCATCGTCGGTGAACCAGTTGAACCCGATCCGCGGATGCACGTACGGCAGGAAGCTGAAGCTCCCGGCCGTGAACCGCCGGCCCGCGGTGATACCGATCGGGACCCGCACGAAGGAATCGTCGCCGATGCTGCCGCCCACCCCGAGCGTCCAGTTCGCGTCCACCGGCAGTCGGCCTGTGGCCCGGAAAAGGAGCTGGCTGGCCTCCGCGCCGATCACCCCCGATACGTCATCGTGCACATCGAAGACACCTACGCGGAAGCCGAGGTTCACCCGGCCGGTCTGCCGCCAGATCGCCATGAGCCCGAAGTTGCCCGGATCCGGATCTATGCCGTACAGCCCGATGCTGTTCTCCGCGGCCGGCGGGAGAAAGCTCGGCGTGTCCCAAGCCTGTGCGGCGACCGGGCCCGCGCTGATGAGGACGAGACCCAACGCGGGCACACAGATTCGCAAACGCATAGCGGCCCCCTAAAGAGAAGGTCTGCTCCACAACCGCGTCCGCCACACGTTTGCAAGATGGGAGCCACGCCCGGCTCCCGTGGTTCACCGCACCGCTGCGCCGTTCGGTGCCCGCCACGCCACGCCGAGCCCGACCGTGCTGACGTCCTGGTCGAGGGCCACGGCGCCCCGCAGGATCATCCGCCCGCCGAGCCGGAGGTCGAGCCCCAGATCGGCGCCGATCCGGAGATCGGAGTCGCTCCGCCCGTCGTTGGCGAAGATCTGGTACGTCAACCGCGGGTGAACGTAAGGAACCAGGGCGACGCCGGCGGCGCCGAACTCCCGCCCGATGCTCACCCCCGCCGGGAAGCGGGCGAGCGTGCCGTTGCCGAACGCCGCGCCGGCGCCCACCGTCCAGGCGACGTCGAACGGAGACTCGCTCCCCTGCCTCACCAGCATCCCCCACATGTCCGAGCCGATGAAGACCCGCGTGCTGCCGCCCTCCGGCTTGGCGAGCCCGCCCCGCACGCCGAGGTTGAGCCTGCCGGCCTGGCGGAACGTGCCGACCACACCGAAATCGGCGCCCTCCGGAAGGAGCAGGTAGACGCCGAATCGGTCATCCGCGGTCGGCGGCAGGAAGCCGGGCGAGTCCCACGCCTGCGCCGCGAGCGCGCCGGCGCCGAACAGGAAGAAGACCGTAGCCAGGACAGGGATTCGTGCGCGCATGGTTCGTCTCTCGGCTAGGGAAGGAACCGGGAACTCCGAAGGAAGAAAATATGGGGCCCTGGGGCCCCGGAGGGAACGGGCGGAGCCCGAAGCGGTCCTGGTCAGACCGCTTCGGTCCGCTCGCTGAGAACGGTCACCACGTCGTCGATGACCTGCAGGAACCCGCCGGAGACGTAAAAGCGCTGTTCCTGGCCTTCCAGTCGGACCCGGAGGTCGCCGGAGCCGAGAAGCACCATCATCGGCGCGTGGCCACGCAGGATGCCTACCTCGCCGTCCCACGCAGGGGCGACGACGAGGTCGGCCTCACCCTCGAAGATCGTGCGTTCCGGGCTGATCACCGCGACGGACATCCGCTTCGCGGCCACGATCACACCTCCACGCCGAGCTTGCGCGCGTTCTCGATCACGTCCTCAATGCCGCCCACCATGTAGAACGCCTGCTCCGGCAGGTGATCGAACTCGCCCTGCACCACGCGCTCGAACGACTCGATCGTGTCCTCGAGCTTGACGTACTTTCCCGGCCGGCCGGTGAACTGCTCGGCCACGTGGAACGGCTGGGACAGGAACCGCTGGATGCGGCGCGCCCGACCGACGATGATCTTGTCCTCCTCGGAGAGCTCGTCCATCCCGAGGATCGCGATGATGTCCTGGAGGTCCTTGTACCGCTGGAGGATCCGCTGCACCTCCGTCGCCACCCGGTAGTGACGCTCGCCGATGTACTGCGGATCCAGGATCCGGGACGTCGAGTCGAGCGGGTCCACCGCCGGGTAGATCCCCAGCTCCGCGATCGAACGCGAGAGCACCGTGGTCGCGTCCAGGTGCGCGAACGCGGTGGCCGGCGCCGGGTCCGTCAGGTCGTCCGCGGGCACGTAGATCGCCTGCACCGAGGTGATCGAGCCGTCCCGGGTCGAGGTGATCCGCTCCTGCAGCTCACCCATCTCGGTGCCCAGCGTCGGCTGGTACCCCACCGCGGACGGCATGCGGCCGAGCAGCGCCGACACCTCCGAACCCGCCTGCGTGAAGCGGAAGATGTTGTCGATGAAGAGGAGCACGTCCTGCTTCTCGACGTCACGGAAGTACTCGGCGATCGTCAGCCCCGACAGGCCCACGCGGAGACGCGCCCCCGGCGGCTCGTTCATCTGGCCGTAGACGAGCACTGTCGAACCGATGACGCCCGACTCCTTCATCTCGAGCCAGAGGTCGTTCCCCTCACGGGTACGCTCACCCACCCCACAGAACACGGAGCGCCCGCCGTGCTCCATGGCGATGTTGTTGATGAGCTCCATGATGATGACCGTCTTGCCGACGCCGGCGCCGCCGAACAGCCCGGTCTTGCCGCCCTTCACGTACGGCGCGATGAGGTCGATGACCTTGATCCCCGTCTCGAAGATCTCGGTCTTCGGCTCCAGGCTCGTGAAGCGAGGCGCTTCCCGGTGGATCGGCCAGCGCTCCACATCCCCGGGGATCGGGTCTCCCATGTCCACCGGCTCGCCGATCACGTTCAGGATCCGGCCGAGCGCGGCCTCACCCACCGGAACCGTGATCGGCCGCCCCGTGTCCCGCACCGGCATGCCGCGGGTGACGCCGTCCGTCGAGGACATGGCCACCGCCCGCACCTGATTGCGGCCGATGTGCTGCTGCACCTCCGCGATCAGACGGATCTCCGGCCCGCCGTTCTCCGGTGCCGCCTTGATCTCCAGCGCGTTGTAAATCTCGGGCAGCGTCTCGGCCTCGAATTCGATGTCGAGGACCGGCCCAATGACCTGGACCACCCTCCCCAGATTCTCTGCCATGCTCGTCTCCTTTATGTCATCGCGGGCCGGGTCGGCGCTCTTCGTCCCCCGCGTCGGGTTCGGCACGCCGGACCCCGTCCCCCCGCCATCTTCGGCTCTCACTCCAGCGCCGCTGCGCCGCCGACGATCTCCGCGATCTCCTGCGTGATCTGCGCCTGCCGCGCCCGGTTGTACGTGCGCCGCAGGTACTCCAGCATCTCGCCCGCGTTGTCCGACGCGTTCTTCATGGCCGTACGACGCGCGCCTTGCTCCGCCGCCGCCGTCTCGACCAGCGCCCTGTAGACGCTGTTCCGTACGTAGAGCGGCAGCAGGCTGCCGATGATCTCGTCCGCGGACGGCGAGAGGATGTAGCTCACCGCCGCGCCCTCCCGCTGCGCCGGCGACTCGATCGGCAACACCCGCATGCGCGCCGGCGGCGTCGACAACGCGGACCGGAACTGCGCGTAGACCAGATACACCGCGTCGAGCTCGCCCCGCTCGTACGCCGCCATGAGCGGGTCGATCAGCGAGGCGGCATCCGCCGCGGTCGGCCGGTCACCGATGTCCGTCCGCTCGGACGCGAGCCGCTCCTGCCGGTACTTGAAGTAGCTGATCCCCTTCTTGCCGACGACGTGGAGGTCCACTTCCACGCCATCCTTCCGCAGCCGGTCGATCAGCCCTCGGGCTTCCCGGATCAGGTTCGCGTTGAACGCCCCGGCCAGCCCCCGGTTCGCCGTGAGCACGAGCACGGCCGCCCGGCGCACCTCGGCCGGCTGGCGGAGCAGCGCGTAACGGTCCCGCAGCTCCGGATCCACCAGCCGCCCGATCACCTCCGCCAGACGCTCCGCGTACGGCCGCGCAGCATACACCCGGTCGGTCGCCCGCTTGAGCTTCGACGTGGCGACCATCTCCATGGTGCGCGTGATCTGCCGCGTGTTCTCGATCGAGCGGATCCTCCGCCGGATCTCACGGACCTTCGCCATCGATCAGGCCCTCGCTGTGGCTTGCGACGCGGACTGGCCCGCGAAGACTTCCTTGTACTCCTGGATGGCCGCGACCAGCGCCTTCTCCGTCTCCTCGGACAGATCCTTCGACGTCCGGATCGCCTCCGGGATCTCCGGATGCCGGTCCCGGATGTAGTCGTGGAACCCGGCCTCCCACGCCCGGACCCGCTCCACCGGAACGTCATCCAGGTAGCCGTTCGTCACCGCGTAAATGATCATGACCTGGTGCTCGACCGCCATCGGCGCGTACTGCGGCTGCTTGAGCACCTCCACGATCCGCTGGCCGCGCGCGAGCTGACGCTGCGTCGCCGGGTCCAGGTCGGAACCGAACTGGGCGAACGCCTCCAGCTCCCGGTACTGCGCCAGGTCCAGGCGGAGCCGCCCGGCCACCTTGCGCATCGCCCGGATCTGCGCCGAGCCGCCGACGCGCGACACCGAGATCCCGACGTTCACCGCCGGACGGACACCCGAGTAGAACAGATCCGACTCCAGGAAGATCTGCCCGTCCGTGATCGAAATCACGTTCGTCGGAATGTACGCCGACACGTCGCCCGCCTGCGTCTCGATGATCGGGAGCGCCGTGAGCGAACCGCCACCGTACGCGTCCGAGAGCTTCGCCGCCCGCTCCAGCAGACGGGAGTGCAGGTAGAACACGTCGCCCGGATACGCCTCACGCCCCGGCGGACGGCGCAGCACCAGCGAGATCTGCCGGTACGCCTGCGCCTGCTTCGTCAGGTCGTCGTAGACCACGAGCGTGTGCTTGCCCTGCCACATGAAATGCTCCGCGAGCGCCGTCGCGGCGTACGGGGCAATGTACTGCATCGGCGCCGGGTCGCTCGCATTCGCGGCGACCACGATCGTGTAGTCGAGCGCGCCATTCTCCCGCAGCGTCTCCACCACGCTCGCCACCTTCCCCGCGCGCTGCCCGATCGCGCAGTAAATGCAGATGACGTCGGTGTTGCGCTGGTTGATGATCGTGTCAATGGCAAGCGCGCTCTTCCCCGTGCCGCGGTCGCCGATGATCAGCTCACGCTGGCCACGGCCGATCGGGATCATCGAGTCGATCGCCTTCAACCCCGTCTGGAGCGGCTCCTTCACCGGCTGGCGAAGCACGATGCCCGGCGCCACGATGTCGATCTGGCGACGCCCCTCGAGCGGCTCCACCGGGCCCTTCCCGTCCAGCGGCTCCCCGAGCGGGTTCACCACCCGGCCCAGATACCCCGAGCCGACCGCAATGTCCAGCACGCGACCGGTCCGCCGCACCGTGTCACCTTCGCGCAGCGACGTCCAGTCGCCCATGACCACGGCGCCGATGTTGTCCTCTTCGAGGTTCAGCGCGAGCGCAGCCACCGTCTCACCGGTCTCCGCCGAGGTGATCTCGAGCATCTCGCTCGCCATGGCCTTCGTGAGACCGTAGATCCGGGCAACGCCGTCCTTGACCTCCAGGACCTCACCGATCTCCTCGACCTGGAGCTCCTCTTCGTAACGCTCGATCTGCCGCAGCAGAACGTCCTTGATCTCACTCGCGCGAAGCTGCGCCTCAGTGCTCGCCATAGTCTCGTTCCGATTCGGGCCTGTATCTCAAGTCGCGGCCGGAACCTCCGCCTCCAGGAGGCGGCGCCGGAGCGACGTCAACTTCCTACGCAGAGATCCATCCAGAATGTGGTCGCCATACCGCACCACGATCCCGCCGAGGATCTTCGGGTCCACCTTGATGTGCGGAATCACGGTCCGCCCGAGCACCCTGGACAGTTGGCCCGCGATCTCCCGCTCCGTCTGCTCGTCCGGCTCCCGCGCAAGCGTGACCTGCGCGTGGACCCGATTGAGCCGCTCATCCAGGAGCGCCCGGTACTCCGCCGCCGTGGGCAGGATCATCCGCTGCCGCCGCTTGTCGATCATCAGCAGCAGGAAGTTCATGAACAGCGGCGGGACCCGCCCCTCCAGCGACTCCCTTAGCACCCGCTTCTTCTCCGCGGGCTCCACCTTCGGCGTTTCCAGGAACGCCCGGACGCTGGGCTCGCTCTCCAGCAGCCTGGTGAAGGCCTCGAACGCCTCCGCGAACGCCTCGACGAGGTTGTGCCGCTCACCCAGCTCGAAGAGCGCCTCGGCGTAACTCCGCGCGACCGTCGACTCTCTCACTCAGTGCGCCTCCACCCGGACGTGGTCGTTGCCGATCCGCTCGAGGAACTCCCGCACGACGCGGCGGTCCTGCTCGCTGTCGAGCCGGGTCTCCAGCAGCCGGGACGCCGCCGCCAGGGAGAGGTCCACCGCCTCCCGCCGCAGCGCTTCCAGCGCACGCTCCCGCTCGCGCTCCAGCTCCTGCCGCGTCCTCTCGATGAGCGCCTCCTGCTCCGCGCGCGCCTTTTCCAGCAGCTCCTGCTTCACCCGCTCCGCCGCCTGCCGGCCCTCCGCAATGATCTGCTGGCTCTGCTGGCGGGCCTCAGCGAGCTGCTGCCGATGCTCCTCCAGAAGGCGAGCCGCCTCCTCCCGGTCCCGGGCAGCCGCATCCAGGATCTCCTGGATCCTGCGCTCCCGCGCCTCCAGAGCACCCAGGATCGGACGCCAGGCGAACTTCGTCAGGACTGCCAGCAGCCCCAGGAAGATCAACACGGTCCAGATCATGAGACCCGTGTTGATGTCGAACAGCCCGCCGGAGCCGCCTTCTGCCAGAACGATCGAAAGAAGGTTCATTGATTCCGATTCCTCAACCAGGGCGCGAGGCGCGGGCCGCCGGCGACGTACCGCCGACGGCCCATACGCCAACCGCCGTTACAGCAGCTTGAAGAGTAGCGCGATCACCAGACCGAACAGCGCCGCACCTTCGATGAGCGCCGCCAGAATGATCGCTGCCGTCTGAATGTTGCCGGCCGCCTCCGGCTGACGCGCGATCCCGTCGGCCGCGGCCGCGCCGATCCGGCCGATCCCCAGAGCCACGCCGAACACCACGAGACCGAGGCCAATGCTCGCGCCCAGCAGGGCGTACATGTGACGCGCGGTCTCCACATCCATCGCCGCTGCAACATCCTGAACGACGGCCAGAAGCGAAAGCATGTCGACTCCTCCATGGAGTTCCGGGGGTTCCAGTCCACGTCGTCCCCCATCGGTCCCGGACGGCCCCCACCGGCCGGCCCGACGGCCACCGCTACCCGGCCCGTACTCCGGGCCGCACGGCGCTCCCCGGCCACCCGGCCGGGTTCGTTACGACGGGCAGTGCGGACGCGCACCACCCGAAGGCGCGCCACGTGAGGGCGGGCGCGCTCGCCCACAACCCCGGGGCCCGCGTCAGTGCGCGCGGATCAGCCCGATGAACACCGAGGTCAGCATCGCGAAGATGTACGCCTGCAGGAACGCGACGAACAGCTCGAGAATCATGATCGCAAGCGCCATCAACGCCGGAGCCGCCACCGGCAGGACGAAATGCGCGATCGGCGCCGCCACGAAGATCAGCCCGATCAGCGCGAGGATCACGAAGTGGCCCGCCGTCATGTTCGCGAACAAACGGATCGCCAGCGCGAACGGCTTCGCGAACTTGCCCAGCAGCTCCACCGGCGTCATGAACACCATCATCATCGCCTTCCCGACCGGGCCCATCCCCTCGGGCGCGTAGAAGATGGTCTTCATGTACCCCTTGGGACCGAGCGCCTTGAAGCCCGCCACCTCGATCACGATCAGCGACATCAGCGCCAGCGCCGCCGTCACCGAGATGTTCCCCGTGGCCGTGGCGCCCCACGGCACCAGCCCCAGCAGGTTGCTGAACAGAATGAAGAAGAAGAGCGTCAGAATGAACGGAACGAACTTCTCCCCGCCGTGGCCGATGTTCGCCAGCGCGACCTCGTCCCGCAGGAACACGATGAACGCTTCCACCACGTTCGCCAGGCCGCGCGGCGCGCGCTCCACCCCTTCGCCCCGCTGCATCCGCCGCGCCGTCCAGATCATCGTGATCGCGACCAGCGTGGCCGCCAGCAGCATGAACACCACGTGCTTCGTGGGCGACAGATCCACCGTCAGCGGACCGATGTGGATCGGGTCCCACTGGGGCAGCGTGAACGCCCCGAACGGAGTCTCCACCACCCGCGAATCCACCACGTGGTGCATGATCATGTCACCGAGCGAGGTCTCCTGACCCGGCTCGGACGCGCTCGACCAGGCAAAGATTCGTCCGTTCATTCCGCCCGAAGTCCCTTACGGAAAAAGACCGGCTCCAGCAGTAGCAGCAGGAACAGGAAACCGGCCAGACTCAACAGCACCGCCAGCGGCGGGTACCCGCTCCGCGCGAGCCAGAGCCCCACGCAGACCACCAGCCCGAACCTCACCACCGTGCCAGAGCCCCACGCAACAAAGAACGCCGGCCGCTTGCGCAGCGCGACCAGCGCGGAGAAGCTCGCCACCTGAATGCCCCAGGCGAGAGCCGCGGCGACGGCCACGCCGGCCGCGCCCTCCGGCGACAACACCCCGGCCACCAGCCCGGTGCACGCCGCCACCAGCGCGGCACCCGCGAGCGCGTAACCGGCCACCGCCCGCGCCCCGGCGCTCATCCCCGCTCCTCCCCGTCCCCGCGCCCCCGCCGGGCACGCTCCCGCGGCTCGATCACCAGGTGGTAGTACATGTGATAGAAGCCGGCGCCCGCGCCCACGAACGCTCCCAGGATCAAGAACAACGGCATCGTACCGAGCCACCGGTCCACCAACCAGCCGAGGAAGAGGAACAGCCCCGTGCTCATCGCCCAGGTCAGCCCGAAGCCGGCATAGCGCCCCAGGTCCCGGGCGATCCGCTGTCTGGACTGCTCCTTGTCTGCCACGGTCTCTCCCCGCGGTCGATGAACAGCACACTAAGCTACAAGCTTGTGAAATTTTTCGCAAGCTTCCGGACCCGGCACCGCGGACCGCCCGCATGGCCCGCTCGCAGCCGGACCACGGAGCCGCGCGGCACGGGCGGGGTACGGGGCTGCAGGCGACGACGCACGGCGGCCCCGACGCCGGGCGCGCCGACCCGCCGGGCGGCCGCCGCGCCGCGGCCCATGCCCGCCTATGGCCCGGGAGCACCGCCGGCCGTCCGCTGCGGCACGTTCCGTGCACGGCCGACTGGCGCGGCTGCGTGGCGGGAACTCGCGTGGAGACTGGCGGTACACGTGAAATGAGCCGCTGCCCGTTGGTACCGCGTAGCTTGCAGTCGGTTCAGCCGGGCCGGCGGCCGACACGGCGGACGGCCTGGTGTGGCCGGATGGGCGGCGGGCCGCCGGCCCCGCTCCGGCAGGGCGAGGCCGGCCGGGTCCTGCGGCGCGAGCGGGTCGACCGGGCGCCGGCAAAACGGAAGACGAGCCAGGAATCAGAGGAAAGAGGAACCGGATGGAAGCGACGGTAGCGCGGCAAGCGGAGCCGGCCGAGCGGGATCTGGTGCTGTTGGAGCGGCTGGCCGAGGTGCGGGCCGCGCTGGAGGGCGAGATCCGCAAGCGCGTGATCGGTCAGGAGCGCGTCGTGGAGGGTCTCCTCACGGCGCTGCTCGCGAACGGCCACGCCCTGCTGGTCGGTGTGCCCGGCCTGGCGAAGACGCTGCTGATCTCCACGCTGGCGGAGGCGCTGGACCTCGAGTTCTCGCGGATCCAGTTCACGCCGGACCTCATGCCGTCCGACATCACCGGCACGGAAGTGCTGGAGGAGGACCGTGCGACGGGGCGGCGGTCGTTCCGTTTCGTGCGCGGGCCCATCTTCGCGAACGTGGTCCTGGCGGACGAGATCAACCGGACGCCGCCGAAGACCCAGGCCGCGCTCCTCCAGGCGATGCAGGAGCGGGCGGTGACGGTCGCGGGTCAGACCATGCCGCTGGACCGGCCGTTCTTCGTGCTGGCCACGCAGAACCCGATCGAGCAGGAGGGCACGTACCCGCTTCCGGAAGCGCAGCTCGACCGTTTCATGCTGGAGCTGCGGATCGGGTATCCCACCCGTGAGGAGGAGGAGAAGGTCGCGCTGCAGACGACCGGTGCGGAGGAGCCGGTGGTGAAGCCGGTCGTGAGCGCGGCGGAGCTGGTCGAGCTCCAGGGTCTGGTTCGCAGGGTGCCGGTTGCGCCCTCGCTGGTGGCCTACGCGGTGCGCCTGGCGCGGGCGACCCGCCCGGAGGACGAGGATGCCCCTCCGGTCACGCGCCGGTACGTGAGCTGGGGTGCGGGCCCGCGGGCATCGCAGTACCTCGTCCTGGGCGCGAAGGCCCGTGCAGCCATGGCGGGACGCGCGCTGCCGACATATGATGATGTGCGCGCCGTGGCGCTCGCCGTGCTGCGGCACCGCGTGGTCACGAACTTCCAGGCCGAGGCGGATGGACGGGCGGTCGCCGACGTGGTGGAAGAGCTCATCGAACTGAGCCGGACATGGACGTAGACCGAAGTAGCGGCGGTTGGGAGCAGGGTCCGGAGCGATCGCGAGGGCCATGCTGCTGACCGTCGTCATCCTCGTCGCCCTGCTGCTCTCGGCGTTCTTCACCGCCGCCGAGCTCGCCATCTTCGGGCAGAGCGATGCCCGCGTCCGGACCCTATCGGAAGAGGGGTACCGAGGCAGCGCCTCGCTCGCCGGCTTGCGCGCCCGGCCGCAGCGCGTGCTCGTGCTCCTGCGGCTGGGAGACGCGCTCTCGGACGTGACGGCTGCCGCGGTGGCCGGGTACGCCGGGCTCCTCTATGCCGGGATCACGGGCCTGACCGTGGGCGCCGTACTCGCCGCCCTCGCCATCCTGTTGCTCGGTGAATTGATCCCGCTGCACGTGGCGGCGAACCACGGGGCGCGCATCGCGCTGGCGACGTCGCCCGTACTCTCCTACCTGTGCACCCTCCTCTCGCCGGTGCTCCGCCTCCTCGAGTGGCTGGTGTCGACGCTCCCGGTCCGTTCCCCGGTTGCGCTCGGCGACCTCGCCGAGAGCGAGATCCGCCAGCTCACGGCGCTCGGCCACACCGAGGGGGTGATCGAGGACCACGAGCGGCAGTTGATCGAGCGCGCGTTCCGCCTGGACGACACGAAGGCCTGGGACATCATGACGCCGCGGGTCGACATGTTCGCGTGGCCGGACTCCCTGCGACTCGCGGACATCGCGCCGGAATTGCGGACCGTCCCCTACTCCCGCGTCCCGGTCTACGGATCGACCATCGACGACATCACGGGCGTGCTCTACCTGCGGGACGTCTACCAGGCGCTGGTGGCGGGGCAGCGGGACGTGCAGCTCCGCGCCCTTGCCCGGGAGCCGTTGATCGTGCCCGGCTCCGTCCCGCTGAGCAAGCTCCTGCGGGACTTCCAGACCCGCCGCATCCACATGGCCATTGTCGTCGACGAATACGGGGGCACGGACGGACTGGTGACGCTGGAGGACGTGCTGGAGGAGCTGGTCGGCGAGATCGTGGACGAGACGGACGTCGCCGAAGAGCCGATCATACGCATCTCCCGGAGCGAGATCGAGGCGGCGGGCGATGCGGACCTGCGGGAGATCAATCACTACTTCAACGCGTCCCTGCCGCAGCTCGAGCACCGGTCGCTCAACGGGTACCTGCTCGAGGAGCTCGGCCGCGTGCCCACCGTGGGCGAGTGGATCGAGCGGGACGGGATCCGGATCGAGGTGCTGGAGGCGACGGAGACGCAGGTCCTGCGCGCGCGCCTGAAACGGGTGAGCGCCCCCGCCGACTCCGCCGCGGGTCCGGGCACGGACGAGAACCGGGAGGATGGCGATCGGGGCGCAGCCGAACCCCCGGAGGAAACGGTGCGGGTGGAGTCCAATGGGTTGAGCCGGTTCCCCGCCGCGGCGGATCGGGCCGGGGGCACGGCGCAGGCCCGGGAGTCCGCCGGTTCCACCGCGTCGCGGCCCTGATCCTTCGCCTCCCGCGGGATCGGCAGACGCGACCATCCCGCGGCCGGCTCCGGTCACCGGATCGTCCCTGCACCGGGATGCACGAGGCGCCCGCCCGATCGCTGGTCGGGCGGGCGCCTCCGTCTTTCTGCCCGGCCGCGTCCGATCCGCGACGACCGCGGCCGCGCCCGCGGATCTCCTCCGGCTCAGGTGCCGCTGGTCACCGACTGGCGGAACGCGGCGAGGACGGAGAGGACCTGGTCGATGTCCGCCTCCGTGTGCTCGGCGCTGATCTGGAAGCGGATCTCCTCGTCCCCGCGAGGCACGACCGGATACGCGAGCCCCGTGGCAAGGACGCCGTTCTGCCGCAGGTGCTGCACCAGCGCCCGGGTCGTGGCGGTGTCCCGGACCATGAGCGGCACGACCGGGTGCTCGCCCGGGATCACTTCGTAGCCGAGCTCCACGAGCCCCCGCTCGAACCGAGCGGTCAGCGCCCGCAGCCGATCCAGGAGCCGCAGCCCCTCCTCCGAGTCCAGGATCTCGAGCGCCCGGAGCGCCGCGGCAGCCTCACCGGGCGTGATCGGGTTGGAGTAGATGTAGAAGGGCGCGGTCTCCCGCAGGTACCGGATCACGGACGCGCGCGAGACCACGTAGCCCCCGTTCACGCCGAGCGCCTTGCCGAGCGTGGCCACCAGCACGTCCGCAGGCGGCGAATTCGTGTACTCCTCGGTGCCGCGGCCCGTGCGGCCGAAGGCGCCCACGCCGTGGGAGTCATCCACCACGACGATCACGTTCTCCGGGAAGTGCTCGTCATAGCGCCGCGCGATCTCCATGATCACGTCCAGCGGCGCGTGGTCGCCCCGCATGCTGAAGATCCCGTCCGTCACGACCACGACGCGGCGCGCCCGGCCCACCGCTGCCCGCAGCGCGTTCTCCAGCTCGCCCATGTCGAGGTGGCGGTAGACCACCTTGTCCAGCGGACGGGCCAGCCGGATCGCGTTGATGATGCAGTTGTGGTTCAGCTCGTCGCTGATCACGATCGTTTCGCCGGTGATCAGCGGGACCAGCGTGCCCACGACCGTGGCGTACGCGGAGCTGAAGAGCATGGCGGCTTCGCGGCCATGGAAGCGGGCGAGCCGGCGCTCCAGCTCGATGTGGGGCGCGTACGTCCCCGAAATGAAACGCACGGCGCCGGGGCCCACGCCGAAGCGGCGGGTCGCCTCCTCCTCGGCCCGCATCAGCTCTTCCCGGAGACCCAACCCGAGGTACGAGTTGGAGTTCATCCGGATGAACTGCTTGTCCCCCTCGCCTTCGAGGAGGAAGCGCGGCCCGCGGTCGCCTTCGGGCGGGATCACGGCGACCACGACCGATTCAGCGCCCTTCGCGGTGCCCTGCGCGTGGAGCTGGTCGACATGCGCGTCGAGTATCGGGGCGATCCTGTCGAGCGGCATGTTACGATTCCCTCCGGGGTTCTCGGGATCTGCGGTTCACTCGGACCGGGCTTCGACGGCCATTGGGTGGCCCATGCGTGCGGACAGCTTCTCGATCATGTCCGCGGTCATGGCCTCGAGACCGTACTCGGGCCGCCAGCCCCACTCCTCCCGGGCGGCGGTGTCGTCGATGCTGCGGGGCCAGGAGTCCGCGATGGCCTGCCGCACCGGATCGACCTCGTACGTGATGGTGAAACCGGGCACGTGCCGGGCGATCTCCGCCGCCAGGCGGGCCGGCGTGAACTGCATGGCCGTCACGTTGAACGCGTTGCGGTGGCGGAGCCGGGCGGGATCCGCTTCCATGAGCTCGATGGCGGCGCGGATCGCGTCCGGCATGTACATCATGTCGAGCTGGGTGTCCGCGGCCAGGAAGCAGGTGTACCGCCGCTCCCGCAGCGCATGGTAGAAGATGTCCACGGCGTAGTCCGTGGTCCCGCCGCCCGGGGGCGAGACGTAGGAGATGAGGCCGGGGAAGCGGAGGCCGCGCGTGTCCACGCCGAAGCGCAGGTGGTAGTAGTCGCACAGCAGCTCCCCCGCCACCTTCGTGATGCCGTACATGGTGGTCGGCCGCTGGATCGTGTCCTGGGGTGCGGGGTCCCGCGGCGTGTTCGGGCCGAAGGCGCCGATCGAGCTGGGCGTGAACACCGCGCAGCGCCGGTCCCGCGCCACCTCCAGCACGTTGACCAGCGTGTCCATGTTGACGCGGTACGCCCGGTACGGGTCCTGTTCCGCCCTCGCGGAGAGGATCGCGGCCAGGTGGTAGATCGTATCGATCCTGTAGCGGTCGACCGCCGCCCGGAGCGCGTCGGGGTCCGTGCAGTCCAGGATCAGCGTGGGGCCGTCGGCGAGCGTTTCCGCCTTCGGCTCGACGATATCGGACGCGACGACGGCGTCCTGACCGTAGCGGGCACGGAGCGCCGGGACGAGCTCGGATCCGATCTGGCCGGCGGCACCGGTAACGAGGATGCGCTCCACGGTTCTGCGTCTCGCTTCCCGAACGAACGTTTGGTGGTCCAGAGACGACCAGAATGTAGTCGAATCGCGGCCGAGGCGACAGGCCGCGGGCGGGCCGCTCCCTTTCGTAGCGCGCGCGGGCGTTCTACTTTGCCCGGCATGATCGGCCCGACGGTGAGGGAGGTCTACGAGGCGAGGCGGCGGCTGGAGGGGCGGGCGAGGCGTACGCCCCTCGAGCGCGCGGCCTGGCTTTCGGAGATCGCCGGGTGTGATGTCTATCTGAAGCTCGAGTGCTGGCAGCGGACGGGCTCGTTCAAGCTGCGGGGCGCGACGAACGCGGTGCTGGCGCTGGGTCCGGAGCTTCGGGGCCGCGAGGTGGTCACGGCGTCCGCGGGAAACCACGGGATGGCGGTGGCCCTGGCCGCGAAGGAGGCGGGCGCACGCGCCGTGGTCTGGGTCCCGGAGACGTCGCCCGAGACGAAGAAGGCGCGGATCCGGGCGCTGGGCGCGGAGCTCCGGACGACGCCGGGCACGTACGACGACGCGCACGCCGCTGCCCACGCCTACGCCGGGGAGACGGGCGGGTACTTCCTCCACGCGTTCGATGACCCCCGGGTCGTGGCGGGCCAGGGCACGGTCGCGCTCGAGATCGTGGAAGAGCTGCCGGGCGTGCGGGAGGTCCTGGTCCCGGTGGGCGGAGGCGGGCTGATCGCCGGGGTCGGGCTCGCGCTGCGCGCGGTCGGTGGCCGGGAGGTCGCCGTGCTCGGCGTGCAGAGCGAGAACACGTCGACCATGTATCATTCTTTCCGCGCGGGTCGCGTGGTCGAGCCCGTGGCGGGCCCCACGCTGGCGGACGGGCTCGCCGGGGGGATCGAGGAAGGCAGCTTCCAGCGGGCGCGGGCGGTCACCGACGAGTTGTCGCTCGTCACGGAGGCGTCGATCCCGCGCGCGATCCGGGTGCTCTACGAGCGCATGGGGATCGTGGCCGAGGGCTCGGGCGCGGTGGGCGTTGCGGCGATCCTGGAAGGGCGGGTCCGGCTGCGCGGCCCGGCGGTCGTGGTGATTTCGGGCGGCAACATCGACGGCCATCGACTGGCCGAGGTCCTTACGAGTGGCTGAATGGCGACGATACTTCCACATCACGGCAAGACGCCGCGGATCCATCCGACGGCGTTCGTGGCGCCGACCGCGGTCCTGATCGGGGACGTGGAGGTCGGCCCGGAGTCGAGCATCTGGTTCGGCGCGGTCCTCCGCGGGGACGACCCGACCCACGGGATCCGGGTCGGCGCGCGGACGAGCATTCAGGACAACTGCGTGATCCACGTGAGCGCCCGGGGCCCGACGATCATCGGGGACGACGTGACGGTCGGGCACGGCGCGAAGTTCGAGAGCTGCGAGATCCGGCGGGGCGCATTGATCGGGATGAACGCGGTGGTGCTGGAGGGCGCGGTGATCGGCGAGGAGTCGCTGGTCGGCGCGCTGAGCGTGGTGCCCTCCGGGATGGTCGTGCCGCCCCGGGTCGTGGTGGCGGGTGTACCTGCGCAGGTCAGGAAGGAGCTGTCCGGCACTGCGGCGGAATGGATCCGGCGCAGCCCCGGGCATTACGTGGAGCTCTCGCGCACGTACCTGGACATGGGGATCGGCGTGGTGGAACCCGCTTCGGCGGACGTGGAGCCGGGGGAGCCGGCGGGGAGGCAGCCGTGAGCGAGGGAGGCGGCAGAGCCGACGTCGTCATCGTCGGCGGCGGGATCATCGGCTGCGGCATTGCGTGGCATCTGGCGCGTCGTGGCGTGTCGGTCACGGTCGTGGAGCGGGACCGGCCGGGCGGGCACGCGACGTGGGCCGCGGCGGGGATGCTCTCCCCCCTCGGCGAGACGGCGAGTCCCGGGCCGTTCTACGATCTCGTCATGGCGAGCTTCCGGCGCTACGACGCGTTCGTGGAGGCGCTGGAAGAGGCCACGGGGATCACGGTCGAGTACCGGGAGTCGGGGAAGCTGTGCGTGGCGCTGGACGAGTCGGAAGCGGCGGAGCTGACGGAGCGCCATCGGTGGCAGCGGGCCGCGGGACACGAGGTGGAGCTGCTGGACGCGGGTGAGGCGCGCCGGCTCGAGCCCGCGCTCGCGCCTTCGGTGGTGGCCGGGCTCCTCATTCCCCGGGACCGGCAGGTGGACAACCGCCGGCTCGGCCGGGCGCTCTGGGTTGCGGCCGCGCGTGCGGGCGCGCGCTTCGTGCTCGGGGACCCGGTGCAGAGCCTCTGGCTCGATGGACCGGATGGCGACCCGGAGGGGACCGGGAGCGCGGGGGGCCGGGTCCGCGGGGTGGCGCTCGCGTCGGGGACCCGGATCGAGGCGCCCTGCGTGGTGCTCGCCGCGGGGAGCTGGAGCGGTCGGATCCCCTATGCGGGCCGCACGTTGCCGGTCTCGCCGGTGGGCGGCCAGCTGCTCGCGCTCGAAACCGTGCCGCCCGTGCTTTCCCGGGTGATCCAGGCGACGCGGTGCTACCTCGTCCCTCGCGCCGATGGCCGCCTCCTCGTCGGCGCCACCATGGAGCGGCGGGGCTTCAGCACCCGGCCCACCGCCGGCGGCGTGCACGGGCTGCTCGGCTCGGCGCTGCGCGCGGTCCCGGGGCTGGCAAACGCACCCGTCGTGGAGCTCTGGGCGGGACTCCGGCCCGGCACGCCCGACGGGCTGCCGATCCTGGGGTCCGACCCGGACGTGGCGGGGCTGGTCCACGCCACCGGCCACCTCCGGAACGGCATCCTGCTCGCGCCCATCACGGCCGAGCTGATCGCGGACGTGGTCACCGGCGCCACGCCCGCGCTCCCGCTGGAGCCGTTCCGGGTGGACAGGTTCACCGTTGCCGCGGACGCATCGTGAGCACCGAACGCCCGCAGGACCCACCAGCCAGGGAGTCGACGGATCCGCCGGCGGAGGAGGCGGGGGCGCCCTCCCCTACCCCTCCCGCCCGGCCGGACACGGACGGCCATACCTGCGACATCTGCGGGGCGCCCATGCTCGAGCGCCACTGCAAGATCGCCTGTCCGGTGTGCGGCTACCTCCGGGACTGCTCAGACCCCTGACCCTCTCCACCCGCGCCGGTGCCGGGCGCCCGACCCGGTCAGCCCGCCCGGCCGCGCCCGCGGCAGCGAGATCTTCGCCGGATGGCCGCGCTCGTCCTCCACGGTGAAGAGGAGGTCCGGCGTGTACTCCGCGATCCAGTCCGCGAGCGAGTCGGGATCGTGCCCCGCGCGCCGGACCCGGTCATCGGCGAAGCGGAAATTCACCGCGTACCACTGGTAGTCCCCGTCCCGGACCCACGGCGCCGCCTCGACGAACACCTCCACGAACTCGCCCGCGTCCGGGAACGCGTCGTTCAGCCCATCGTAGCACCGCTGAATGGCGCGGTTCAGCGGATCCTCCCCGCCAAAGCCCGGAACAGGCTCCCGGCCGCGCAGGAAATCCTGGACTTCGTCGATCCGGAAGACCACCCGCACTTGCCTCGGCGTGGAATCGAGAAGTCGAGCCATCCCTTCCTCCCCTCGGCGACTACGGGACCGGAGTTTCAAGGATCGAGCCGCCTCCCCGCGATGCGCGGCGCAGGCGGAATCAAACGATCTGTCTCGATCGCACGGGGATCGGGGCAGCGGACTCAGGCCGCCCGGCCGCTGGGAGCGGCCGGCTCGTCACATGCCGCCGTACCAGTGGCTGGCGAGATACCAGTCGACGATGGCGTCGCCCCACACATGGTAGATGGCTGCGCCCAGGGCGAGGAAGATGCCGAACGGCACGTGCTTCCCGGTCCGCAGACTGATCGGCCCGAAGATCAGGGCACCGAACAGCGCCCCGAGGAAGATGGTGAGCACGACCCCGGCCGGGCCCAGGAACGCGCCGACCATGGCCATCATCTTGACATCTCCGCCCCCCATGGCCGGCTTGCGGAAGGCCTTGGTCCCGAGCCAGGCAATGACCCAGAGCGCGCCGTAGCCGAGCACCGCTCCGGCGACCGCCTGGATGAACGGCAGCCCGCCGGGCAGGGCGGCGAACGACAGCCCCACCACCGTGCCGCCAATGGAGAACTGGTCGGGAATGATGTAGTGCTGCGCGTCCGTCAGCGAGATGCCGAGCAGGATCGTGAAGAACACGGCGCTCCGGAGCGCCTCCACCGTCGGCCCGAACCGCATTGCCGCGGCGGCCCAGATCAGCGCCGTGGCCAGCTCCACCATCGGATACTGGATCCCGATCGGAGACGCGCAGTTCCGGCACCGCCCCCGCAGCGCCAGGTAGCTCAACACCGGAACGTTGTCGTACCAGGCGATCAGCGTGGAGCAGCTCGGACAGGCCGAGCGCGGGGCAACCACGGACAGGTCCCTCGGCCACCGGTACACGCAGACGTTCAGGAACGACCCGATCAGCGCGCCGAACAACGCGGCAACGGCGGCCGTCAACACCGGCTCAGGCATGAGTCCTCAAGCGCTTCGACTGATGAGATAGAGCAGGATCCCGGCGGCTACCGCCACGTTGAGCGACTCCGCCCGCCCGCGATGCGGGATCGCCACCAGCGCATCCACGGCCTCGCGCACGTCTCGCCCCAGCCCCGCCCCCTCGTTCCCCACCGCCAGCGCGACCCGGGACGGGAAGTCGATCCGATCCACCGGCGTGCCGGCCGCGTCCGCCCCATAGAACGCGTAGCCGTTCTCCCGCAGCCACTCGACCAGCTCCGGCAGCTCCGCCGGCACCACCGGCACCCGGAAGGTGGCCCCGGCGGCCGACCGGATCGCCTTCGGATTCCAAGGATCCACCGTGCCCGGGAGCACCGCCACGAACGCCGCCCCGAACGCCTCCGCCGACCTCGCCAGCGTCCCGAAGTTGCCCGGGTCCTGAACCGCGTCCAGCACCAGGACCGGCGCCGCCCCCCGCACCTCCATCCCCGCCAGCTCGCGGCGCGGGATCTCCGCGACCACCACCACCCCCTGCACCGCCTCCGTCGCCGCGTACCGGCTCAGCTCCGCCTCGCTCACCCGATGCACCGGGCATCGGGCCTCGAGCATGGCAGCCAGACGCGCCCCGCGATCCGTGTCCTCCAACGTGGACGAGACCACCGCGAACCGGAGAGGCACGCCCGAATCCAGCAGATCCTCCACGACCCGCACCCCCTCCACCAGGCACGCCCCCTCCGCGTCCCGCACCTTCCTGCGCTGGAGCCCGTGGAGCAGGTTCCTCTCCGCCCGCGTCAACACGCCTGCGCCCCCTGGAACGTCTCTTGCCCCCAAGTCGTTACGGGATATCCTCTTGCAGGAGCCGGGACCCCGATGCTCTCAAAACTCGCGCACAGCCACCGCGGCGCACTCGCCGCGCTCCTCGTCTCCACCACGAGCGTCACCGCCACCTGCGCGATCTCGCCCAGGCAGGAGGTCGAGCTCGGTCAGCAGTACGCGGCCGACATCAACCGCCAGCTGCCGATCGTCACCGACCCCGCGCTGGACCGGTACATCAACGCGGTCGGCAACCAGCTCGCCCAGTACGGCCAGCGAAACTTCGGCTATCGCTTCTACATCGTCAACACCGATCAGGTCAACGCTTTCTCCATCCCGGGCGGGTTCATCTACATCAACCGCGGGCTGATCGAGCAGACCAACAACCTGTCGGAGCTCGCCGGGGTGCTCGCCCACGAGATCGCCCACGTGGAGGAGCGCCACGGCGCCGAGCAGATCGAAAGAATGCAGCGGGCGAACGTCGGGCTCTCCCTGGCGTACATCCTGCTCGGCCGGGCGCCCAGCGGCCTGGAGCGGGCGGCCATCGAGGTCGGCGGCGCCGCCATCTTCGCGCGCTACAGCCGCGAGGCGGAGTTCGAAGCGGACGCCACCGCCGTCCGCCTGTTGGTCTCCGCGGGGATCAACCCGAACGGGCTCGCCACCTTCTTCAGCACGCTGCTCGCGGAGCGGGAGCGCCAGCCGGGCATCCTCGAGCAATGGTTCTCGACCCACCCCACCACCGAGGACCGGATCGCCCAGGTGCGCAGCCTGATCCGGCAATACCCGCCGGAGACGCTCCGCGGGCTCACGGTGAACACCGAGCAGTTCAACGCGTTCAAGGCCAGGGTGCAGCAGCTCCCGCCGCCCCCCGCCCGGTTCCGGACGAATCGCTGACCTTCGGCACCATCCCCGCACGAGGCGGAGAGGCCATGCCCGGCCTCTCCGCCCAGCCCCGCCGGCCCCACCAGCCCCGCCAGCCCGGCCGTGGCGCCGACACGGGGTCCGGGGCCCGCCCCCCGCAGGCCGGCGCCCCTGGCGCGCCCGCCGCGCACCCCCGGCACCCGCCACTTGAACGAACCGGAATTCCGGCCTACCTTTCGGCATGGACCGGAAACGAACCTCGGAGATTCCCGTCGCCCTGAGCATTGCCGGGAGCGACAGCGGCGGCGGCGCAGGCATACAGGCGGACCTCAAGACCTTCCACGCCTTCGGCGTCTTCGGCACCACGGCCATCACCGCCATCACGGCCCAGAACACCCTCGGCGTGACGGGCGTCCACACGATCCCCGTGGACATGATCCGGGCGCAGATCCGCGCCGTGGCGGAGGACCTCCGTCCGGCCGCGGTGAAGACCGGAATGCTCTCGACCGCGGAGGTCGTCGAGACCGTGGCCGAGGCGATCCGGACCGAGGGGCTGACCAACTACGTGCTCGACCCCGTCATGGTGGCCACCACCGGCGCCCGGCTCCTGGATCGGAATGCCGAGGGCGCCGTCGGGGAGCTGCTCCTCCCCCTCTGCACCCTCGTCACGCCGAACCTGGACGAGGCATCGCTCCTGGTGGGCCGGCCCGTCCGGGACGAAGGAGAAATGCGCGCGGCGGCGGAGACGCTGGTGGCCCGGGGCGCCAGGGCGGCGCTCGTGAAGGGCGGCCATCTGGAAGGCGACGTCGTGGTGGACATCCTCTTCGACGGCGAAAACCACCATCGCTGGGCACGTCCTCGTGTCGTGACCGATGCAACCCACGGCACGGGGTGCACCCTCTCGGCGGCCATTGCCGCCGGCCTGGCCCACGGCCGCCCCCTCCTGGAAGCCGTGGCCGACGGGTTGGAGTTCGTGCACCGCGGGATCCTGTACGCGCCCGGACTCGGGCGCGGCCACGGCCCGCTGAACCACTTCGTGACCCTCGTCTCCGCCGGCCGCTGAGCGGCCGGCGGTCAGCGGGACAGGAGCCAGTCCACGGCGAGATAACCGACCGTGATGCCCAGGACCATCAACGCGCCGTAGATCGTGGGCGGCGCGGGGATCGGGAGCTTGAGGAGCCGCACGAGCGCGCCCACGGCCAGCGCCACGAGCACGCCCACCCATCCTGGATATGCCACCGCACCGTTCTGCATCGATCCTCCCACTCCATGTCAGGGCGCCACGTCAGCGACCCACCATCCGGACAGGCCGACGAACGCTCCCCTGATGTCCATTCGGGTACCGCGGAGCCGATCGCGCGCGACGTAGAGCGCGGGATAATAATAGAGCACGGTCCAGGGCTGCTGTTCCCTGAGGATCTCCTGGACCCGCCGCCAGATCGGCAGCGCCTGCGCCCGGTCCTGGATCCGCGCCACGCTGTCCAGGAGCGCGTCGAACTCGGGATTCGAGTAGGACGCGATCTGGTACGGCCCGCCGAGCGACGCGCTGTGGAACTTGTCCGCGAGGTTGATCCGGAAATCGCTCTCCCAACCCATGAGCACCGCGTCGAAGTCCCGCGCCGGCCGGCTGATCTGCGAGACCAGCGTGTTGAACTCGACCGGCCGCGGCACGACGCGCACGCCGACCCCGGCGAGCCCCGCCCGGATCATCTCGGCGATGTCCCGCTGGAAGCTGAGCCCGGCCGTGTACTTCAGCGAGATCTGGAACGGCTGGCCGGTGGGGCTTTCGAGCACGCCGTCGCCATCGCGGTCCACGAATCCGGCCTCGGCGAGGAGCGCCCGGGCGCCTTCCGGGTCGTGGGGGAGCGGAGGCACGTCCTCCGCGTACGCCCAGTGGTGCGGCGCGATCGGGCTGCTCGCCAGCGTGCCGAACCCGCCTCGCAGGCCGTCCACGATCCCCTGCCGGTCGATGGCCATGGCCAGGGCCCGCCGGACCCGCGGGTCCGCCAGCAGCGGGTTGAGCCCGTTCCAGCCGACGAAGACGAAGCTCCGGCTCGGCCGGACCAGGGCGCGCAAGCCGGGCCTGCCGTTGAGTTCGAGGATCTGGTCCGCGAGCACCGCGACGGCCAGGTCCACCTGCCCGGACATCACCTCGGCGAGCTGCGCCGCGGTCTCCGGGACGACCCGCCAGACCAGCCGGTCCACGTAGGGCCGGCCGCCGAGCTCCTTGGGGAAGTCCTCGTTGGCCTCGAACACCCACCGGTCGTTCGCCCGGTACGAGACGAAGCGGAACGGGCCATTGCCGACCGGCTCCTTGTTGAACCGCGCGTTGCGCATCTGCGCGGGCGGCACCGTGTCCAGCAGGTGGCGCGGCATGATGGGCGTGAAGGGCAGCCCGGTCAGGGGCTCTGCGTGCGGCTCGAACGAGAAGCGCACGGTGAACGAGTCGATCACCTCCACGCCGGTCCAGTGGGAGAAGTATTCCGAGTTCGGGAAGCCGGTCGCGGGGTCCTTGATCCGGGAGTAGGTGAACTCCACGTCGTACGCGGTCGTGGGCCGGCCGTCGTGCCAGCGCACGTTGCGGCGGAGCCGGAAGATGACGCCCGTGTCGCCGAGCAGCTCGAAGGACTCGGCGAGGCGCGGCTCGAGCTCCAGCTTCTCGTCGTACTGGACCAGGGGGAGGAAGAGCGCGAAGCGGATGAACTCCTGGGCGAACGCCTGCGTCGAGACGAGAGAGTTCATGTGGTCCAGGTCCGCGTCTCCGGCGATGACGACGGTCCCCCCGTAACGAGGCGCATCGGCCCCGGTTTCGGCGCGCGCGCTGAACCGATCGGTGCAGCCAGCCGTGATGAGAAGGATCGCGAGCCAGGTGGGTGCCAGCCTGTGGAGAGGCGAGGACACGCGGGATGTCATAACGTGGACAGCTCCGACAGGTGATGCGGGGATGAAGCCTGCCGCGGCGGGAGAGCGCCCAGGCGGACAATCTCGCGCTGAGCGTCAATTTTTTCAAGGCTGACGTATCAGGCGGCCTCGATGTCGGGCAGGCCGGCGATCTCCCTGAGTACGCCCCGCACCACGGAGGCGAGCCGTGGGCCGGCCTCGCGCCCCGCGGCAATGACCTCCTCGTGGGAGAGCGGCTCGGGCGCCAGCCCGGCCGCGAGGTTCGAGATGAGCGAGATCCCGAGCACGCGGATCCCGAGCGCCCGGGCAACGATCACCTCCGGCACCGTGCTCATTCCCACGGCATCCGCACCGATGATCTGGAGCATCCGGATTTCCGCCGGAGTCTCGTAGCTGGGCCCGGACAGGGCGCAGTAGACGCCCCGTACCACGCGCACGCCGAGTCCGGTCGCCACACGCTCGGCGATGGCCCGGAGCTCCCGGTCGTACGCCTCGGACATGTCCGGGAAACGGGTCTCCCCGGGCGCCACCGGCCCGATCAGCGGGTTCCGCCCGGTGAGGTTGATGTGATCGTCGATGATCATCAGGTCCCCGGGCCGGAAGGTCCGGCGCAGACCGCCCGCGGCGTTCGTGACGATCAGCGTCCGGGCGCCCAGCGCGGCCATCACCCGGATCGGGAAGGCGACGACGCTGGGGTCGTGCCCCTCGTACAGGTGGAACCGCCCCTGCATCGCCACGCACTCCGCGCCCTCCAGCGTCCCGGCCACGAGGGTCCCGGAGTGCCCGACGACGGTCGCCGCCGGGAAGCCGGGGATCTCGGCGTACGGGATGCGGACCGGCTCCTCGATCTCGTCCGCCAGGCCGCCCAGCCCGGAGCCCAGGATCAGCATGACCCGCGGGCGCCGGGTCACACGGCTCCGCAGGAAATCGAGGGTCTCGGAGATGTCCGGGAGGCCGCCGTTCACGCTCATACGATGATCCCCGCAATGGTCGCGGTCATGAATGCGGCGATCGAGCCCGCGATCATGGCGCGCAGCCCGATCCGCGCCAGGTCGCCACGCCGGGAGGGCGCAATGCCGCCGATCCCGCCGATCTGGATCGCGATGGAGCCGAAGTTCGCGAAACCGCAGAGCGCGTAGCTGGCAATGATAATGGAGCGCGGCGAGAGCGGCGCGCCCTCCGACAGCAGGTTCGCGAGCTGGAGATACGCCACGAACTCGTTCAGCACCGTCTTGATCCCCATCATCGAGCCGACGGTGACGGCGTCCTCCCACGGCACGCCCATGATCCACGCCACGGGCGCGAGCAACCATCCGAGAATCGTCTCGAGGGTCAGCCGGCTGCCGGGCTCGAGGGCGCCGAGCGACTGGAGCAGCGACGTGATGCCCACCAGGTCTCCAACGTACGCCAGCAGCGCATTGATCAACGAGATCAGCGCGATGAAAGCCAGGAGCATGGCGCCGACGTTCAGGGCGAGGGTGAGCCCTTCACCCGCGCCGCGGGCGGCCGCATCGATCACGTTCGCGTCCGGCGAGTCCACGACGACCTTCACGTCCCCCCGCGTGGCCGGCTCCTCCCGCTCCGGGTACATGATCTTCGCCACCATGAGTCCGGCGGGCGCGGACATCACGCTGGCGGCCAGCAGGTGTCCCGCCACGTCCGGGAAGTACCCCACGAGCATGCCGACGTACGCGGCCATGACGCCGCCCGCCACGGTGGCGAACCCGCCGGTCATCACGGCCATGAGCTCCGACATGGTCATCGAGGCCACGAACGGCTTGACCAGGAGCGGCGCCTCGGTCTGTCCGAGGAACACGTTCCCGGCCGTGGACAGCGTCTCGGCGCCCGACGTCCGCATGGTCCGCGTCATGACCCATGCCATGCCCCGGACGATCGCCTGCATGATGCCCAGGTGGTACAGCACGGTCATGAGCGCGGAGAAGAAGATGATCGTCGGGAGCACGTTGAAGGCGAAGAACGCCCCCGTCCGCGCCACCATCCCGGGCGCCTCCGCCATCGGCGCGTTCCCCGGGCTCCCCGAGCCCACCGGCACGTGGTTCCAGACGAGGTCGCCGAAGACGAAGCTCGCGCCGTCCACGGTGAAGCCGAGCAGCGCGACGATGATGTCGTTGAAAGCGTCGAAGATCCGCTCGCCGATCGGCGTCCTCAGGATGAACAGCCCGAACGCGAACTGGAGCGTGAGCCCCCAGATCACCACGCGCCACGGGATCATGCGCCGGTCCACGCTGAGCGCCCACGCCGCGGCCAGCAACACGACCAGCCCCATGACCGACAGGAGACGCTGGTACCAGGGCGTCTGCACCTCGGCCCAGGCGCGCTCCAGGGCCTCCGCCGCCGTCTGTGGAGGCGCCGGGGCCACCGCATCCGTTTCGGCCGCGGGCTCGCCAGGAGCGACCGCGGAAGCCGTGGTGTCGGGAACGGCGGCGCCCGCGGGCGCCGCCTCCTGGGCACCGACGCGCGCCGCGGCAATGCCGGCGACCAGGAGCAGGGCCGCAACGGCCCAGAGCCCGAGAATCCCCCGCCGGGGCATGGACAACCTCATCCGGGGCCCTCTTCCGGTAGCTTGGATACGATTCAGGTCAACGATCCGCAGTGGGCTCGGGCGGGAGATGCCCGGGCCAGTGCACCACCGGGTCGAACTGCGGAACCACGTGGCCGCAGGAAGCCGCGATCTCGACCCCGCTGGAGGTCCCGATCCGGGTGGCGCCCGCGGCGATCATCCGCAACGCATCCTCGCACGTGCGGACCCCGCCCGATGCCTTGACCCCCACGGTCGGGCCCACCGCCAGGCGGAGCAGCGCGACGGCTTCCGCGGTCGCGCCGCCGGCCGGATGGAAGCCGGTGGACGTCTTCACGTATTGGGCGCCCGCCTCCCGGCAGAGCATCGCCGCCCGTACGATCTCCATGGGCTCGAGGGCCGCCGTCTCGAGGATCACCTTGACCGCCGCGCGGCCCGCCGCGGCCTCCACCACGGCGCGGACATCCGCCTCCACGGCCGCCCAGTCCGCTTCCTTGATCTTGCCGAGGGCCGCCACCATGTCCAGCTCCGTGGCGCCCCGCTCGATTGCGTCTTCCGCCTCGAGCGCCTTGACCCGGGACGTGGACGCGCCGAGCGGGAACCCGACGACGGTGGCTACCGCGACGTCGCTTCCCGCGAGCTCCCCGGCGCACCGCTCCACCCACACCGGATTCACGCACACCGCCGCGAACCCGTACTCCCGGGCCTCCCGGCACAGCTTGTCGATCTCCGCCGCGGTCGCGGTGGGCCGGAGAAGGGTGTGGTCTATGTAGCGGCTGAGCGGCTTGCCACGGGCTCCCGACCTTCCGGGCGCGGGCCCGGCCGCGCTCCGACCGCCATCCGCGCCCTCCGGCCCTCCCGGCGGGGATGACGCCTCCCCGCCGGACACACCGCCCCCCGACTCCACCGATTCGAGATACGCCGCAACCACGCGGCGGGCAAGTTCCTCGAGCTCTTCCGGCTTCATTCCGGGTTCCGCTCCGGTGAATCCATTCCGTCCACTGGGTGTTCGCAGCCAGGGGCCACGCCCGGATCCCGCGGGTTCCCGAGGCGACGTCGACTCCCCCGCCCTCCCGGCCGGCGGCCACGCTCGCGCCAGTCCAGCGCTCACCGCGCCTGCCGGCCGCGAGCACGGACGGGACGACGGGACCGCGGCGTCCTACGCCCGACGAGGCGGAAACCGCTCAACGGACGGCCGGGGTCGGCGCACCCGCACGCCGCCCCGGCACAGGCCTCGCGCGCGCCCTGCGCCCGCCCTCCCCCGGTCCCCCGCGGCGCCCCTGCCCTCGCGAACACCGGTCCCGGCGGCCGCCGACGGCGCCCGGACCCAGTCGGAGCCCGGTCACCTCCGCTGCGCCGACGAACGGGACCGCTGCGAACGGGAAGCTCGCCCGACGACGGAAGGTGGCGGATCGCCGCGGACGGGGGCCGCGACGTCGTCGCCCCGAACCCCGGATCCCGCCCGGGACAGGGGAGCCGCTCCCCCCACCGCCCGCACCCGCCCCGGATCAGAGCCAGCCCCGCCGCTCGATCTCCCACGGGCTCAACTTCACGCCTCGCCGCTTCGCCTGCACCAGCGTCCGGTTCTCGAACAGCTTCACCAGGGCCGCGCCCGCCACGAACCCGCCCACGTGCGCCCACACCGCCACACCACCCGTGGCCGCCGGCGCCGTCATCCCCGCCACCAACTGCAGCGCGAACCACAGGAGTAGCACGAACCACGCGGAAACCGGAATGATGCGGATGAAGAAGAAGAAAATAAAGAGCGTGTCGATCCGCACCCGCGGGTACAGCACCAGGTACGCGCCCATCACCCCGCTGATCGCGCCAGACGCACCCACCGTCGGGATCGGCGAGTCCGGCGACGACAGCACGTGCGCCCCGCTCGCCGCCAGGCCCGTCAGGAGATAGAACACAATGAACCGCAGGTGGCCCATCGAGTCCTCGACGTTGTTCCCGAACAACCACAGGAACCACATGTTGCTCAGCAGGTGCAACCAGCTCCCGTGCAGGAACATCGTCGTCAGCAGCGTGGCCAGCGACCCTTCCCCGAACCGGCACACGTAACCCGGCGCGATCTCGACCGCCGCACCCCGCGCCGCCCGCCCCGTCAGCTCCGCCGGGATCATCCCGTACCGGCACACGGACTCCACCAGCACGGACTCCGACAGGCCGGCGCCCTGGACATAGAACCACACCGCCACGTTGACGATGATCAGCGCCACCGTCAGGTACGGCGTCAGCTCCGTGGGGTTTTCGTCTCGCAGGGGGAACAAGGGCTCTCCTCGATGAGGGACGCGCAGAATACCCGCCGCGGACCGAGCGTGTCAACCGGCGGGCAAGAAGCGTGTCACGCCGCCCCGCTCACGGTACCGGACGGGCTCGGAATCAGAACGCCCCCGGCCGGACCGTGGTTCCTGGCGCCGGCCCGCGGTGGGAACGGGTCCGGCAGGCGCGGCACGGCAACCGGTCGACCGGGGATTCCCGGGCGGTCGCCAGGTCTCGCTGCCCCATCAGCGGCCGGGGGACCGGGGTGCCCGACCAGGGACGCACGCCCCGGGCGCCGCCCCGAGCCCGACGCCCTGCTTCGCCGGAGGACATGCCTCCGCCGAGGCGCGGTCGCGTCCCCCCGCATGCCTCCCATACCGCTCGCATCGGCGCGCGGCCGGCGCGGTCGCGCGGCCCGGCACGACGGACGACCCGCGGCCCGGTCCTCACCCGCCCTCCCCCTCCCCGCCCCCCCTGGCCGGTGGCCGGGGCGCCGCGACGCTCCGGTTCTGTGACGCTCCCGTTCTGTCATGATCGCGCCCGGGCGGGCGGGCGACACTGCCATTTTGGCAGCATCTGTGGGGAAAATCATGTCAATATGGCAGAAAAAGACCACCGACAACTGGCATATCGGTTGCACGCGGATCCGCGGACGCTCTTTTCTCGAGACGTACGTCAAAGGAGACGAAATGGCGAAGGTAATCGGCATCGACCTGGGCACGACGAACTCGGTCGTGGCGGTGATGGAGGGCGGGGATCCGGTCGTGATCCCGAATGCTGAAGGTGGCCGCACCACGCCGTCCGTGGTGGCGTTCACGAAGGACGGCGAACGGCTGGTGGGCCAGGTCGCGCGGCGGCAGGCCATCACGAACCCGAAGAACACGGTGTTCTCCATCAAGCGGTTCATGGGGCGGAAGTACGATGAGGTGGAGTCGGAGCGGAACCGCGTGCCGTATGACGTGCAGCGCGACGCCGAGGGCCGGGTTCAGGTGAACCTGCCGAACGCCGGGCGGTCCTTCACGCCGCCGGAGATCTCGGCCATGATCCTGCAGAAGATGAAGCAGACGGCCGAGGACTACCTGGGCCAGGAGGTGAAGCAGGCGGTGATCACGGTCCCCGCGTACTTCAACGATGCGCAGCGGCAGGCGACGAAGGACGCGGGCCGGATCGCGGGCCTCGAGGTGCTGCGGATCATCAACGAGCCGACCGCGGCGGCGCTGGCGTACGGCCTCGACAAGAAGAAGGACGAGATCATCGCGGTCTACGACCTGGGCGGCGGGACGTTCGACATCTCGATCCTGGAGCTGGGCGACGGCGTCTTCGAGGTGAAGGCGACGAACGGCGACACGCACCTGGGCGGCGATGACTTCGACCAGCGGATCATCGACTGGCTGGTCGAGGAGTTCAAGCGGGACCAGGGGATCGACCTGTCGAAGGATGCCATGGCGCTCCAGCGCCTCAAGGAGGCGGCGGAGAAGGCGAAGATGGAGCTGTCGACGACGATGTCGACGGACATCAACCTGCCGTTCATCACCGCGACGCAGGACGGCCCGAAGCATCTGAACGTGACGCTCACGCGGGCGAAGTTCGAGCAGCTCGTGGACGACCTGATCGAGCGGACGCGGGGTCCGATGGAGCAGGCGCTGAAGGATGCGGGGCTGAAGCCCGAGGACGTGGACGAGGTGATCCTGGTCGGCGGGTCGACGCGGATCCCGAAGGTCCAGGAGATGGTGCGGAACTTCTTCGGGAAGGAGCCGCACAAGGGCGTGAACCCGGATGAGGTGGTGGCGGTCGGCGCGGCGATCCAGGGCGGCGTGCTGGCGGGTGACGTGAAGGACGTGCTGCTCCTGGACGTGACGCCGCTGTCGCTGGGGATCGAGACGCTGGGCGGCGTGATGTCGGTGCTGATCCCGCGGAACACGACGATCCCGACGAAGAAGACGGAGGTCTTCTCGACCGCGACGGACAACCAGACGTCGGTGGAGATCCACGTGCTGCAGGGCGAGCGGCCGATGGCGATCGACAACAAGACGATCGGCCGGTTCCAGCTCACGGGGATTCCGCCGGCGCCGCGGGGCGTGCCGCAGATCGAGGTGACGTTCGACATCGACGCGAACGGGATCCTGCACGTCTCGGCGAAGGACCGTGCGACGGGGAAGGAGCAGAAGATCCGGATCGAGGCTTCGAGCGGGCTGTCGGAGCAGGAGATCGAGCGGATGGTGAAGGATGCGGAGCGGCACGCCGAGGAGGACCGGATCCGGAAGGAGAAGGTGGAGGCGCGGAACCAGCTCGACTCGCTGATCTACCAGGTGGAGAAGGATCTGGGCGAGTGGGGCGACCGGGTGCCTGCGGACGCGAAGAGCCGGGTCGATCGTGCGCTGGAGCGTGCGAAGAGCGCGCTGAAGCAGGACGACCTGACCGAGCTTAACGGCGCCCGGGACGAGCTCATGCAGGCCTTTGCCGCGGCCGGGCAGCAGATCTACCAGGCGCAGGCGGCGGAGAGCGCTGCGGCGGGCGCGACGGAGTCGCCGGAAGGGACCGGGGCGTCGTCCGAGCAGCAGTCCACGAGCGCGGGTGGGGAAGAGGTGGTGGACGCGGACTACGAGATCGTGGAGGAGGACAAGCGCTGAGGCGCACCGGCGCATCGAGCGCAGCGTCCGGGCCCCGGGGCCGGCCGTGGTGCCGCCCCGGGGCTCCTTCTTTTCGGCGTCCCCTGGCCTGCGGGCCGGGCGGTTCCGCTCCCGGCGCGGCGCCATGCGCCCACCGGTTCCGGAGGCGACGTCGACGCCGCCGGTCGCCGGCGCGATGAGCCGCCTGCGCGGCGTCGGGCGCGTGCGGGCGAATCGCCCGAGTGACCCGGTGGCGGCCCCTCGCCCGGGGCGGGGATGGGCGGCGGGGAGGGCGGGTCCGCGCGGCTCCGGGCGCGGATGGCCCGATCCCGACGCCGCCCCTGCGCCGCGGCTTCCATTTTGCGTAGCCATCGCCGACCGATAGATTCGAAGGGCGGCTGGCAATCGTGAACCGGGCGGCGGTCATGGTCGATCCGATCCGTTCCAAAGTGAAGTATCTCGGCGTGGTAGCCGTGGCGTTCCTGGCCGGCGCGGGGCTGTCGGTCGGGCTGGACCGCGGGGGCCCCGTGCGGGTCCTGCCCCCCATCGGGGAGGCGAGCTGGACCCAGACTGTGGCATCGGTGCCCCGTTCCCCACTCCGGGCCGCGGAGCTGGGCGACGCGTTCGCCGCGATCGCGGAAGCGGTGACGCCCGCGGTCGTGCGGATCCAGACCGAGCGGCTGGAGCCGGTCGGCCACGGCGCGCGCGCCCCCCACGGGCTCCGGGACTTCTTCGGCTGGCCGCCCGGGAACGGCGCGCACGTGCCCGCCATCGCCGGCGGCTCCGGCTTCATCGTGTCCCCGGACGGGTACATCCTCACGAACAACCACGTGATCGCCGGGGCGGACCGGATCCGGGTCACCCTCGTCGACCGCCGGGACTTCGAGGCGGAGGTCGTGGGCCAGGACCCCACCACGGATGTGGCGGTGATCCGGATCGATGCCCGCGATCTCCCGTTCGTCACCCTGGGCGATTCCGACCAGACCCGGGTCGGCGAATGGGTCCTCGCCATAGGCAACCCGGGCTTCGACGACAGCAACACACTGGACTTCACGGTGACCAGCGGGATCATCAGCGCGAAGGGCCGCCCGCTGGACATCATCCCCCGGGAGCTCGCGGCGGAGGACAACGCCGCGGCGGGATACGCCATCGAGGACTTCATCCAGACGGACGCGGTGATCAACCCCGGGAACTCCGGCGGGCCACTGGTGAACCTGCGGGGCGAGGTGGTGGGGGTGAACACGGCCATCGCGAGCGAGACCGGCTATTATCAGGGGTACGGGTTCGCGATTCCGGTGAACCTGGCCCGGCGGGTGATGCGGGACCTGATCGAGCACGGGCACGTGAAGCGTGCGCTGCTCGGGATCACCATCAAGGACGTCTCGCCCGAGGACGCGGAGGTGTACCGGCTGCCGGCCATTGCCGGCGTGCTGGTCGAGGATTTCGCCGAGGATTCGCCGGCGCGGCGCGCGGGGCTCCGGCAGCACGACGTGATCGTGTCGCTGAACGGGCAACCGGTGGAGCGGGTCGGGCAGCTCCAGCGCCTCGTCGCCCAACATCGGCCGGGGGACATGGTGGAGGTCGGGGCGATCCGGTACGGCGAGCGGGTCGACCTCCGGATCCGACTGACCCAGGCGCCCATAACGGCCGCCACGGCGCGGCCGGCCCGGCGCACGGCTCCGGCCAGCGGCGAACGCCTGGGGATCCAGGTCTCGGAGCTGACGCCCGAGCTCGCCCGCGAGATGGGATGGGACCGCCCGGGCGGCGCGGTGATCTCGGGGGTACGGGCCATGAGCGCCGCGGAGCGGAAAGGGATCCTCAGCGGCCAGCGGATCGTGTCCATCGACGGCCGGGAGATCAGGACGGCGCAGGAAGCCCGGGAGATCCTGCGCAACGCCCGTTCGGGCCAGATCCTGTCGTTGACGCTGCTCAACCGGGGCGGGCGCACCACCATCGCGAACGTGCGGGTGCCATAGCGGAGGGCGAACGGGACGAGACCGCCGGATCCGGACGGCGAGCCGCCGCTCCGGCGGATCGATCCGGACGGAGCCCCGGTCTGTGCCCGTGAGAATCGGTTGATCTACGGTACAGCCGCGGTTAGATTTCGACGGATACGCGAAAGTGGCGGAACCGGTAGACGCGCGAGACTTAGGATCTCGTGGGCGACGCCCGTGGGGGTTCGAGTCCCCCCTTTCGCATGTCGACACTCTTCCGACAACACAGCATGACCCCCCAAGAGACAGAACTGAAGATAGCCATTGAAGAGCCGCGCACGTGGGCGCGGCGGTTGACGATCACCGTCCCTGCGGAGCGAGTGGAGCGGGAGCGGCAGGAGGTTTCCCGCAAGTGGTCGCAGCGGATCCGGCTCCCGGGCTTCCGCAAGGGGAGGGTTCCGGCGCACGTGATCGAGCGGCGGTTCGGGGCGGCGGTGGAGCAGGAGGCGATCGAGCAGGTGGTCGGCGCCGCGTATCGGGAGGCGCTGGCGAAGGAGGGCCTCCAGCCCATCACCCAGGGCGCCATTGAGGAGATCGACTACCGGCCGGGCGAAGACCTGACGTTCCGGGTGCAGTTCGAGATCCAGCCGGTGATCGAGCTGGACCGCCTGGGCGGCTTCCAGGTCGAGCGGCCGAAGATCGAGGTCACGGACGCGGACGTGGACCAGGTCGTGGAGCGGCTGCGGGCGCAGCAGGCGGTGCTGAAGCCGGTTGCGGATGAGGCGCCGGTGGCCGGCGATGAGGTGATCGTGAGCATAACGGAGCTCTCGGGCGACGGGGCCGAGGGCGGGGCCGGCGAGCCGAGGCGCTACCGGCTGGAGCTGGGCGCGGGCCGGGCCCGCCCCGAGCTCGAGGAGATGATCCGCGCGCTCAAGCCGGGTGAAGAGGGCGAGGTGACGCTCCCGGCCCTGGAGGAGGGCGGCGAGGAGGCCGCGAGCGAGCAGCGGCTCCGGATCCAGCTGCTGGAGGTCTATCGGCCGGAGCTCCCGGAGGCGAACGACGAGTTCGCCCGGTCGCTCGGCGACTTTCCGGACCTGGAGACGCTCCGGGCGCGGATCCGCGAGGATCTGGAGCGTGACGCCGAGCAGGAGGCCGAGCGCGCGGTCCGCAACGCGCTCCTGGACATGATCCTGGAGGCGAACCCGTTCGAGGTGCCGGACTCGATGGTGGACCGCTACCTCGACAACGTCCTGCGGCCGGGGAAGGATGCGGACCCCGAGCAGGTGAAGGCGGTGAAGGAATCGGCTCGCCCGGCGGCGGAACGAGCGCTGAAGCGGATGCTCGTGATCGAGAAGGTGGCCGAGATGGAAGGCCTTGCCGCGCGGTCCGAAGAGGTGGACGCGCGCATCGATGAGATGGCGGAGCGCACGGGGCGCCCCGCGTCCGAGTTGCGCGCCCAGCTCCGCAAGACCGGGCGGCTCGCGGCGCTCGAGGAGGAGATCACCGAAGACAAGGTCTTCGAGTTCCTGAAGTCCTTGTCGACCGTCAACTGAGGGAACCCCCGGAGTCCTGCGGTCTAGTAACAGGAACGGGGGACGACGAACCGGACCGCGGAAACGAACGAGCAGAGGACAATGCCGATCTACCCGCCATACGTGATCGAGCGGTCGAGCCGGGGCGAGCGGAGCTACGACATCTTCAGCCGCCTGCTCATGGATCGCATCGTGTTCCTGGGTTCGCCCGTCGACGACAACGTGGCGAACGTGATCATCGCGCAGTTGCTCTTCCTCCAGGCGGACAACCCGGAGAAGGACATCTACCTCTACATCAACTCGCCGGGCGGATCGGTGTACGCGGGCCTGGCGATCTACGACACGATGCAGTACCTGACGGCGCCCGTGAACACGATGTGCATGGGGATGGCGGCGTCGATGGGGGCGCTGCTGCTCGCCGCGGGTACGAAGGGGAAGCGGAGCGCGCTGCCGAACTCGCGGATCATGATCCATCAGCCCTCGGGCGGTAGCCAGGGCACGGCGGCGGACATCGAGATCCAGGCACGGGAGATCCTGTACGCGCGGGAGCGTCTGAACCAGATCCTCGCATACCACACCGGGCAGCCGGTGGAGCGGATCGCGGAGGATGTGGACAGGGATCGGTTCATGAGCCCGCAGGAAGCCCTCGAGTACGGGATCATCGATCACATCGTCTCCCACAAGGGCCAGATTGTCGAGGTCAGCCACAAGAAGGACAAGGACGAGGAGTAGCCGCTGACCGCCCGCTCGCGCGCAACGCCGCGCGCGAGCGGTTCCCGTTTTCAAGAGACGACGAAGTTGCCATGGCGAGCGATAAGCACCTGCGCTGCTCCTTCTGCGGCAAGTCCAAGGAGTCGGTGAAGAAGTTCATCTCCGGGCCATCGGTCTACATTTGCAACGAGTGCGTCTCGTTGTGCAATGAGATCCTTGCCGAGGAGGAGGAGCGGGAAGCGGCCGAGGCTGTGCCGCGCCTGCCGACGCCACGTGAGATCAAGGCGGTCCTGGATCAGTACGTGGTGGGGCAGGAAGAGGCGAAGCGGGCCATGGCCGTCGCCGTCTACAACCACTACAAGCGGATCAACCACCAGGGGGTGGTGGACGACGTTGAGATCGAGAAGTCCAACATCCTGCTGGTGGGTCCGACGGGCGTGGGGAAGACGCTGCTCGCCCAGACCCTGGCAAGGATCCTCCAGGTCCCGTTCACGATCGCGGACGCGACCACGCTGACGGAGGCGGGGTACGTGGGCGAGGACGTGGAGAACATCCTGGTGCGTCTGCTGCAGGCGGCGGACTTCAACATTGCGGAGTGCGAGCGGGGGATCGTCTACATCGACGAGATCGACAAGATCGCGCGGAAGTCGGAGAACCCGAGCATCACCCGGGACGTGTCCGGGGAGGGCGTGCAGCAGGCGCTCCTGAAGATCCTCGAGGGCACCGTCGCCTCGGTGCCGCCGCAGGGTGGCCGGAAGCACCCGCAGCAGGAATACATCCAGATCAACACGAGGAACATCCTGTTCGTGTGCGGCGGCGCGTTCGATGGGCTGGACAAGATCATCGAGGCGCGCGTCGGCAAGCGTCGGATCGGATTCGTGGATGACGGTGGCGCCCAGCAGGTGGACAAGGAGAACCCGCTCCGGTCGGTGGAGCCCGAGGATCTGTTGAAGTTCGGGCTGATCCCGGAGCTGGTGGGGCGCCTGCCGGCCATCGTGACGCTGGACCCGCTGGACGAGGACGCGCTGGTCAAGATCCTGGTCGAGCCGAAGAACGCGCTGGTGAAGCAGTACGAGAAGATGTTCGAGCTCGAGGGCGTCGGCCTGACCTTCGACCCGGAGGCGCTGCGCGCGATCGCGCGGAAGGCGCTGGAGCGAGGGACCGGCGCGCGTGGGCTCCGTGCGGTGCTCGAAGGGATCATGCGGGACGTGATGTTCGAGCTCCCGTCGCGCGACGATGTCCGGGAGGTCGTGATCACGGTGGAGTCCGTGACGGAGGGTCTCCCGCCGCTCCTCGTCCTGCACCCCGACGCGAAGATGAAGGAGGCGTGAGCGCGCCCGGTCGGCACAGTCCGCCGGGTGGTCCACCCTCCGCCGGAACGCGGTGAAGATCAAGTCCGTGGAGTTCGCGGGCGCCATCGCGCAGCCGGGCGGCAAGCCTCCGGCGGGCGATCTGCGCCAGGTCGCGTTCGCGGGCCGCTCCAACGTAGGCAAGTCCAGCCTGATCAATACGCTGCTCGGCCGGACGCGCTCCCGGGTGGCGCGAGTTTCGTCGACCCCCGGCAAGACGCGGGAGATCAACTTCTACCGGGTCAGGGTCGGGCTGAGCGACGGTGCCGAAACGGATTTCTTCCTGGTGGATCTCCCGGGATACGGCTACGCCCGGGTACCACTGGCCGTTCGGGAGCGGTGGAAGCCGCTGATCGAAGGGTACCTCCGCCAGAGCGAAGCGCTGGTCGGCGTGGTGCAGTTGATCGATGCGCGTCACGGACCGACCCGGGACGACCTCCGGATGGTCGAGTACCTGGCGGCGACCGGCGTGCCGACCCTGTTCGTGCTCACGAAGATCGACAAGCTATCCCGGTCGCAGCGCGCCGTGCAGATCCGCCGGATCACGGAGACCCTGGGCGTGGAGAGCGACCAGGTGTTGCCGTTCTCCTCGCACACGGGCGAGGGCCGGGAGGCGCTGCTGGAGAGTCTGGAGCAGCTACTCCGCGAAACTGGAGGGCGAGCGTGAAGCGTTGGCTGACGGTGCTGGTCGTGGGCGCGGCCGCTTGCGGTGCCGGCGTGGAGCCGGGCGCGGGGCCGGCCCCGATGACGCGAGGCGCGGAACCGCGCGTGCAGCAGGCCCCGCAGGATCGTGCGCTGGTGCCGCCGGGTCACGGTACGCTGCACCAGGACGATTTCACCGTGACGCTGCGCGCCGATGCGCTGCTGATCAAGGTGACGCCGCTCGACGAGTCGGTCATCCGGCTGGCCGCGCCGGACACCTACAACCGGCTGCACGCCCTGGCGGAGAGCCGGCGTGCGGAGGCCGCGAACGCGACGGGCACGGATTCGCCGCAGCTCTTCCTCGTCTCCTTCTTCAGCTACCAGCCCGACGTGCCGTTCCAGCCGGAGGATCTCCAGCTCGTGCACCAGGGCCGGCTGCTCCAGGCGCGCACGATCCTGCCCCTGGCGCCGGGCTGGGGCCGGCAGCGGCTCCAGCAGCAGGAGACCCAGGCCGCGGTCTACGCGTTCGACAGCCGGATCGATTACCTGCAGCCCATCGTCGTCCGGTACGGACTCACGGAGAGCGGCGGGTGGGCCCAGATCATCCCGCGGCTGGAAGTGGAGCGGGCCAAGGTCCAGTCCCGGGCCGGCTCGTGAAAGCGGGAGCGGCGGCGATAGCGCCGCCGCTCAGATCGGGATCCCGTATTCCTTGATCTTGCGGTAGAGCGTGCGCTCGCCGATCCCGAGCATCTCGGCGGCCTTCCGCCGGTTGCCACGGACCTCCTGGAGCGCCACGGTGATCGCCTCCCGCTCGAGATCGCTCATCTTCATGCCGGGGCGGTAGACGACGACACCTTCCTCGACGTCGTTCGTCTCGTCCTCCACCTCGTGGTGGTCGGTCTCCGGCGCCACGACCTCCGCCACCTCGATCCCCCGCCCCGCCTTCAGCGACCGCACGTACGGGTACGAGTAGTCCACGTGCTCCGGCAGCTCCGGGTGAGCCCGGCGGTACTCTTCGAACTCCCGCCGCAGGTCATCCAGGTCCATCCGGAGCCCGAGCAAGGTGCGGAAGATGAACTCCAGCTCCGGCGTGGGCCCGGCGCCGTCCCGTTCGTCGTTCTCGCGGGCGCGCCGCCGCGGGATCGGCATGGGGAGCATGGTGGGCGCGCCGCTCGCGCCGGCCCGCACCGATGGAGGGATGTCCTCGGGCCCGATGACCCGCCCGGGCGCGAGGATCACCATGGACTCGACCAGGTTCTTCAGCTCGCGAATGTTCCCGGGCCACGGGTACGCCTGGAGCACGGCCATGGCTTCGGGCGAGACCACCACCCGCGGCCGGTCGTGCTCCCGGGCCGCCTGGCGGATGAAGGTCTCCACCAGGATCGGGATGTCCTCCGCCCGCTCCCGGAGCGGGGGCAGCTCGATGTGCAGGACGTTCAGGCGGTAGTAGAGGTCCCGCCGGAACTCGCCCAGCTCGACCAGGTGGCGGAGGTTCTGGTTCGTCGCCGCGATGACCCGGACATCGACCTGGATCGGGGACTCGCCCCCGACCCGCATGAACTCCCGGGACTCCAGGACGCGCAGCAGCTTGGTCTGCGTGGAGAGCGGCAGCTCGCCGATCTCGTCCAGGAAGAGCGTCCCGCGGTTCGCCAGCTCGAAGAGCCCCTTGCGCTGGGCGATCGCCCCGGTGAACGCGCCCTTCTCGTGACCGAACAGCTCGGATTCCAGGAGCGTCTCCGGGAGCGCGGCCACGTTCGCGGCAATGAACGGCCGGTGCCGCCGGTTCGAGAGGGCGTGGATCCCCCGGGCCACGAGCTCCTTGCCCGTGCCGCTCTCGCCCGTGATCAGGACCGTGGCGTTGACGGGCGCGATCTGGACCACGCGCTCGAGGACCTCCTGCATGGCCTCCGTCTCGCCGACGATCCCGGTCACGGCGCGGAGCCGACGCCGGTCGATCAGCCGACGGCCGACGAGCACGACTTCGTCGACGTCGACCGGCTTCGTGAACGTGGCGGAGATGCCGAGTTGCCGCCGTGCCTCGGGCGTGATCGCTTCGGACGCGTCCAGGAGGGCGATGACCGGGAAATGGTCCAGCTCCCCGGCCTCCCGGAGGAGGCGCCGCGCGCGCTTCTCCCCGACCCCGCCCGTGATGATGAGGAGGCCCGGATCCCGCACGTCCGCGATGCGCTCCGTCGTGGTGAGCAGCTCCACGGGGAATCCGGCCTCTTCGAAGGCGTTCCGTAGCCGGACGGCCGGTTCGAGATCGTGCGTGGTGATCAGAACGGTCTCAGCCATGACCTCCTGCGTGCCGGTCGGTATCCACATCGCGCAGCAGCTGGACGGCATGCTCGAGCACGCGCTCGAGCACGGCAAGGCCGTCCCGGACACCGCCCGGGCTTCCCGGCAGATTGACGATCAGGGACCGCCCGCGGATACCGGCGATGCCGCGGGACAGCCAGGCGAAGGGCGTGGACGTTGCGCCCCGCTGCCGGATCGCCTCGGCGATGCCCGGCGCTTCGCGCTCGATCACGGACCGTGTCGCTTCCGGCGTCACGTCGCGCGAGGTGAAGCCGGTGCCGCCCGTGGTCAGGATCACGTCCGCCGCGGGCGGATCCGTCCATTCGAGGAGGGCCTGCGCGATCCTGCCCGCGTCGTCGGGCACGACGGTGCGGCCCGCCACGACCATGCCGCGGGCCGCCGCCCATTCCTCGATCATCGCGCCGCTCCGGTCATCGCGCGTGCCTCGCGCAACGCCGTCGGACACGGTCAGGACGACGATTCGAATCGGGTCCACGTCGGGGTTTCTACCCCGTCACTTGCGGATGGAGCCGCCTTTGTAGAAGGGCGGGCGCACCACCTCGGCAGGGACCGGCCGGTTCCGGATGACGATCTCGATGGGCGTGCCGGGGGTGGCGAACTCGCGCGCCACATAGGCCAGCCCCAAGCCCTGGTTGAGCGTCGGGCTCACGGTCCCGCTGGTCACCTCGCCGATCGGCTCGCCCTGGTGCCGGACCTCGTAGCCGTGTCGGGGGAACGCGCGGTCCTTGACGACGAAGCCCACTAGCCGCTGGCGCACGCCCTCCTCCTTCTGGCGCTGGAGCGCGGCCCGGCCGATGAACTCGCCCTTGTCGAGCTTGACCACCCACGAGAGGCCGGCCTCGAGCGGCGTGCGCTGCTCGTCGACGTCGTTGCCGTACAGGATGTAGCCCATCTCGAGGCGGAGCGAGTCCCGGGCGCCGAGACCCGCGGGGATCACGCCCTCCGGCTCGCCCACCTCGAGGATGCGACGCCAGAGCGGGACCGCGTGCTCGTTCGCCACGTACAGCTCGAAGCCGTCCTCGCCCGTGTAACCGGTGCGGCTGATGATGGCGGGCCGGCCATCGACGGCCCCTTCGACGAAGTGGTAGTAGGGGATCCCGTCGAGGTCCATGTCCACCAGCCGGGAGAGGACGGCCGAGGCGGCCGGCCCCTGGAGCGCGAGCAGGGCGGTCTCCTCGGAGCGGTCCACGACCTCGACGCCGAAGCGGTCCGCGAACTTGCGGATCCAGTCCCGGATCTTCGCGGTGTTCGAGGCATTCACCACCAGCCAGTAACGGTCCGCGAAGCGGTAGACGAGGCAGTCGTCCAGGACGCAGCCGTCCTCCTGGCAGACCGTCGTGTAGTGGGCCTGGCCCACGTCGAGCTTCGCGGCGTCGTTCGTGGTGACGAACTGGATGAAGCCGAGCGGGTCATCGCCCCGGATCTCGAGCTCGCCCATGTGCGAGACGTCGAACAGACCGGCGCGCGTGCGCACGGCCTGGTGCTCGGCGATGATGCCGGTCGGATACTGAACGGGCATTTCGAAGCCGGCGAACGGCACGAGCTTCGCGCCGGCCTTCCGGTGCTCCTCGAAAAGCGGGGTGCGCTTGAGTTCCTCGGCCATGCGGCCCTCCATTCAGCTCAGCCGCCCATGAGGCGGATCATGATCGCCTTCTGTACGTGGAGACGGTTCTCGGCCTCGTCGAAGACGCGAGACCGCGGCCCCTCGATCACCTCGTCCGCCACCTCCTCTCCGCGGTGCGCCGGAAGGCAGTGCAGGAAGATCGCCCGCTCGGCCGCGAGCCCCATGAGCGCATCGTCCACGTGGAAGCCCCGGAACGCGCGGCGACGCACCTCCACCTCGTCTTCCTGGCCCATGGATGCCCAGACGTCCGTGGTGACCACATCCGCCCCCTCGACCGCCTCCCGCGGATCGTGCGTCAGCAGCACGTTCGCCGCGGTGCGCGCCCGCTCGAAGATCTCACGGTCCGGCTCGTATCCCGGCGGACACGCGATCCGCAGCTCGAGGCCGAAGCGGTACGCGGCGTTCAGCCAGGAGTTCGCCATGTTGTTGCCATCCCCGACCCACGCGACTTTCACGCCGGTGAGATCCGGACCGAACTCCTCCTGGATCGTGAAGACGTCCGCCAGCACCTGGCAGGGATGCAGCCGGTCGGTCAGGCCGTTGATCACCGGGATGTCCGCGTAGTGCGCCAGCTCCTGCACATCCCGGTGGTCGAAGGTGCGGATCATGATCCCGTCCAGATAGCGGGAGAGGACCCGGGCCGTGTCCCGGATCGGCTCGCCCCGCCCGAGCTGGATGTCCCGGGAGGAAAGGAAGAGCGCATGGCCGCCGAGCTGGTACATGCCCACCTCGAAGGAAACCCGGGTCCGGGTCGAGCTCTTCTCGAAGATCATCCCCAGCGTCTTCCCGGCCAGCGGCTTCCCCCGGTAGTCGCCCGACTTGAGGCGCCGGGCCAGATCCAGGAGATCGTACAGTTCGTCGGTCGTGAAATCCGGGATCTCTAGAAAATCGCGCTCGTCTGCCATGGCGGATTCATCATCATCGGGATCGTATGGAGCCGCGGAAAAGTACCGGCGGGCAGGAGCGCGGGCAAGACTCGGGCCGCAGGCCGCGGCCGGGCGGGCGAGTCCCAACGCCCCCGATGACAGCGCGGGCGGGGCACGCTCCCCTGCCCCGCCCGGCCGATCATCGCATCACAGGATGTAACGCCGCAGGTCCTCGTCCTCCACGATGGACTTGAGCCGCTCCCGGACGACCTGTGCATCGACGACGATCTTGCCGCCGTCCGCTCCTTCCGGCAGGTCGAACAGGATGTCCTCGAGGAGCGTGGTCAGGACCGTGTGCAGCCGCCGCGCGCCGATGTTCTCGAGCCGCTCGTTCACCTGCGCCGCGGTCCGCGCGATCTCCCGGACGCCGTCCTCGGTGAACTCGAGCTCCACGCCCTCGGCCTGGACCAGCGCCTGGTACTGCCGGAGCAAGGCGTTCTTGGGCTCCGTGAGGATCCGCACGAAGTCCGCCTCGGTCAGCGGGCTCAGCTCGACCCGGATCGGGAACCGACCCTGGAGCTCCGGGATCAGGTCGCTCGGCTTCGCCACGTGGAACGCGCCCGCCGCGATGAAGAGGATGTGGTCCGTGCGGATCATCCCGTACTTCGTCTGCACGGTGCTCCCCTCGACGATGGGGAGCAGGTCGCGCTGCACGCCCTCGCGGCTCACATCCGGACCGATGCTCCCTCGCTCCCCCGCGATCTTGTCGATCTCGTCGAGGAAGATGATCCCCATCTGCTCCGCGCGCTCCACGGCCTCGTTCACGACCTCGTCCATGTCGATGAGCTTGTCCAGCTCGTCCTGGATGAGGATGCGCCGCGCCTCGGCCACGGTCACGGTGCGGCGCTTCTTCCGCTTCGGGAGCATGTCCTGGAGCATCTCGGCGAAGTTGAAGTCCATGCCCTCCATGCCACCGATCGGGATCATGAGGTTGTCGATCGGCGGCGTCTGCTGGACCTCGACCTCGACCATGCGGTCCTCGAGCTTGCCGTCGCGCAGCAGCGTGCGGAGCTTCTCGCGGGTGCGTTCCCGGCGCTCGCGGATGCGCTGGCGCTCCTCCTCGTCGACGGAGGCGTCATCACCGGACGTGATGCGCTCCTCCACGGCGCCGCCCGGGCCGACGATGAAGGAGCGGATCGGCGCGGGGCCCGAACCCGGCGGGCGCCCGGAGCCCGGAGCGCCGCCGAGGTTGCCGGGCGCCTCGGGCACCGGCGGGAGGAGCAGATCCAGGATGCGCTCCTCCGCCCGCTGCTCCGCGATCTCCTCGACCTCGGCCTCGCGCTCTTCGCGGACCATGTTCACGGCGACGTCGACGAGGTCGCGCACCATGGACTCCACGTCCCGCCCGACGTAGCCGACTTCGGTGAACTTCGAGGCCTCGACCTTGACGAAGGGCGCGCCGGCGAGCTTCGCGAGACGGCGCGCGATCTCCGTCTTACCGACGCCGGTCGGGCCGATCATGATGATGTTGTTGGGCATGATCTCATCGCGCAGGTCGTCCTCCACCTGCTGGCGGCGCCAGCGGTTGCGGAGCGCGATGGCCACGGCCTTCTTGGCCGCGTTCTGCCCGACGATGTATTTGTCGAGTTCGGCGACGATCTGCCGGGGAGTCATCTCGTCGAGCCAGACCCTTTCGGGCGGCGCGCCGGACTCCCGGTCCACGTCGTCACGAGCGAGCACGTTGTCCATATCCCACACTCCCGGTCCCCGTCCCGTTGCTAGGCATCGAGTTCGAGCACCGTGATGTTCCTGTTGCTGAAGATGCAGATGTCGGCGGCGATCTCGAGGGCGGTGCGGACGATCTCCGCCGCGTCGAGATCGGCGTGTCGCTTGAGCGCGCGCGCCGCGGCGAGGGCGAAGCTGCCGCCGCTGCCGATGGCCGCGATCTCGTCATCGGGCTCGATGACGTTGCCGTCGCCGCTGATGATGAAGAGGTGTTCGCGGTCGGCGACGGTGAGCAGGGCCTCGAGCCGGCGCAGGTAGCGGTCGGTGCGCCAGTCCTTGGCGAGCTCGACGCAGGCGCGCGGCAGGTTGCCGGGGTAGCGCTCGAGCTTTTCCTCGAACTTCTCGAAGAGGGTAAATGCGTCGGCGACGGACCCGGCGAAGCCGGCCAGGATCCGCCCGTCCTTGAGCTTGCGGACCTTCTGCGCCCCGGCCTTGACGACGGTGTCGCCGAGCGTGACCTGTCCGTCCCCGCCGAGGGCGACTCGCCCGCGGTGACGGACCGCTATGATCGTCGTGCCTTTGAAGCGTTCCAAGTTCGATCCTCCTGTGCGTCGTGGTACCCCGGAGGGCCGGGGTATTTCCCAGGCGAGAATGTCGCTGGGGAGGCGGCCGGGCGCAATCGACGCCGGCGAGCGCGGTGCCGGGCCGGCGGCCGCCCACCTTGCGGGCAGCCCGCGTGATCCCGATGACCCTGGCTGGCCGGGGCGATGTCCGCGCCCGGGTGTCGCCCCGCTCACGCGCGGGGGTGGGCCTGGTCGTAGACGCGCTTCAGCCGTTCCCTGGATGTATGGGTGTAGATGCGGGTCGTGGAGAGCGAGGCGTGGCCGAGCAGCTCCTTCACCGCCATGAGATCCGCGCCGGCATCGAGGAGGTGGGTCGCGAAGGTATGGCGGAGCGAGTGGGTGGAGAGCTCGGCGTCGCCCGACGCCGCATCCAGCGCCTTCCGGACGATCACCTGGATCTGGCGGCGAGAGAGGCGGCGGCCGCGGCTGGAAATGAACACGGCCTTGCGGTCCCCGTTCGGCGCGCGGGCCAGGACCTCCGCGCGCCGGGGCTCGTAGCGCCGCAACGCCCGGACCGCGGCGCGGCCGAGCGGGACGATCCGCTCCTTCCGCCCTTTGCCGCGGAGCTTGACCTGGTCGGCCACCAGATCGAGGTCCGCCATGTCGAGCTGGTGGAGCTCGGAGAGGCGCATGCCGGTGGCGTAGAAGGTCTCGAGGATCGCCAGGTCGCGCACCGCCTGGAACGTGTTCTCCGCCGCCCGGAGCTCCGCGTGATCGAAGAGCCGGTCCACCTCGCTCCGGGCGAGCCAGGCGGGAAGGTGGCGCTCCAGCTTGGGCGCCCGTACGGCCCGGGCAGGGTTCGCCTCGACGTGCTCCTCCCGATGGAGGTACCGATAGAAGGACCGCACGGCCGAGAGCTTCCGGCCAATGGACCGGCGGCTGAGCCCCCGGCGCGCCAGGTGGCCCATGAAGGAGCGCAGCGCGAGGCGGTCCACGCCGCTCCAGCTCCAACCGTTGCCGCCGTAGTAATGGTCGAGGAATTCCGTCAGGTCGGCCAGGTCCCGGCGGTACGCAGCGACCGTGTGGGCGCTGAGCTGCCGGCCGTCGGCCAAGTGCCGGAGGAACTCCTCGATCATGCGGCCACCTCTGCGCCGGGCGTGCGGACCGGGCGGATCCCGTTTTGCTCCATCCAGTCCCGGAAGTCCGTGATCGCGCGCTCCACGAGCAGCTCCCGCCGGCGCTGCTTGTCACGGACCCGGCCGGAGATCGGATCCAGGAGCCCGAAGTTCGAGTTCATGGGCTGGAACTGCCTGGGATCGCCTTCGCGCAGGTAGCGGTACAGCCCGCCGAGCATGGTGGTGGGCGGCGGAACGACCGGCTCCAGGCCGTCCAGGATGCGGTCCATGTTGATCCCGGCCAGGATCCCGGATGCCGCCGACTCCGTGTACCCCTCCACGCCGGTGAGTTGCCCGGCGAAGAGCAGGTACGGCCGGCTGCGGGCCGCGCCGGCCGGCGTGAGCGTCTTCGGGAAGTTCAGGTACGTGTTCCTGTGGATCGAGCCGTAGCGGAGGAACTCCGCCTGCTCGAGCCCCGGGATCATGCGGAACACGCGGCGCTGCTCGCCGGTCCGGAGCCGGGTCTGGAAGCCGACCATGTTCCACATCTGCCCGGCCTGGTCTTCGCGCCGGAGCTGGAGCACGGCGTAAGGGATCCTGCCGGTCCGGGGGTCCGGGAGCCCGACGGGGCGCATGGGCCCGAAGCGCAGCGTGTCGTCCCCGCGCGCGGCCATGACCTCGATGGGGAGACAGCCCTCGAAGTACGGGATGTTCTCCCAGTCGTGCCCCGGGTAGATGTCCGCGCTGCGGAGCGCCTCGAGGAACGCCAGGTACTGTTCCCGGTCCAGCGGGCAATTCAGATAGTCCTCGCCGCCACCCTTGCCGTACCGGGACGCGAAGTACGCGACGTCCAGATCGATGGATTCGAACGCGACGATGGGTGCGATCGCGTCGTAGAAGGCCAGGCCGTCGTCGCCCAGGAGCTCGGTGATCGCCGCGGTGAGCGCGTCCGATGTGAGCGGCCCGGTGGCGATCACCGCCGGCCGGTCCGGGAGCGTGGTCACCTCCATCCGTTCGATCCGGATGCGCGGATGCGACGCGAGGAACTCCGTCATGGTGGAGGAGAAGACCTCCCGGTCCACGGCGAGGGCGCTGCCGGCGGCGACGCGGGCGGGCTCCGCCGCGGCGAGCAGGATCGAGCCCAGGGCGCGCATCTCGGACTTCAGCAGCCCGTGCGCGGTCGTGAGCGACTCGCTCTTGAACGAGTTCGTGCAGACCAGTTCCGCGAGGCTGCCGGTCTTGTGAGCCGGCGTCTGCCGGACGGGCCGCATCTCGATGAGCGTGACCTGCCGACCGCGCTCGGCGAGCTGCCAGGCGGCCTCGCACCCGGCCAGGCCGCCGCCGATGACCAGCGCCTCACCCATCGACCGCCTCCAGCTCGAACTCTCCCTTGCAGGTCGTGCACTTGAGGAACTCGCCCCGGGCCTTCGTGCTCTTGGCCACCAAGAAGGCGGCCCCGCAGTCCGGGCAGGGCTGGGGCACGGGCCGGTCCCAGCTCGACCAGTCGCAGTCCGGGTAGCGGTTGCAACCCCAGAAGACCTTGCCGGTCCGGGTCCGCTTCTCCGCGATGTCGCCCTGGCCGCACTTCGGGCACTTGATCCCCGGGATGGTGACCGGCTGCGTGTGCTTGCACTTCGGGTAGTTGCTGCACGCGATGAAGGTCCCGAGCCGCCCCTCCCGCTCGACGAGCTCCGCGCCGCACTTCGGGCACTTCTCGCCGATCGGCTTCGGCGCCTTCGTCTCCTTGCGGTCCAGCGGCCGCGTGTACCGGCATTCGGGATAGCCGGTGCAACCCAGGAACCGGCCGTGCCTGGACCAGCGGACCTGGAGCGGCCGGCCGCAGTCGGGGCAGGTGCCCGCGTCCCCGGCCACGACCTGGCTCAGCACCTCCTTGCTGCGGCGCTCGCCCTCCTCGAGCTGGCGCTTGAAGGGCCCGTAGAAGTCCTCCAGCACCTTCTGCCAGTCGACGTCGCCCTCCTCGATCTGGTCGAGCTGGCTCTCCATCCGGCTGGTGAAGTCCACCTCGAAGAGGGCCGGGAAGAGCGCCACCAGCAGCTTGACCACCGTCTCGCCCAGGGGCGTCGGGTGGAAACGCTTCTGCTCGAGCTTGACGTACTCGCGGTCGAGCAGGGTCGAGATGATCTGGGCGTACGTGGACGGCCGGCCGATCCCCTGCTTCTCCAGCTCCTTGACCAGGCTCGCCTCGCTGTAGCGCGGCGGCGGCTGGGTGAAGTGCTGCTCGGGGACGAGCTCGATGAGCTGGCACCGCTGGCCGCGCTCGAGGACCGGGAGCGGCGAGAGGTCGTCGAGGGTGCGGTGGTCGCCGTCCTCCCGCGCCTCCTGGTAGAGGCGAGTGAAGCCGTCGAACTTCATGACCGATCCGGTCGCCCGGAAGAGGTAGCGCCGCCCCGACTCGCCGGCCAGGTCGAAATCCACCGACGTGGTGTCGTACACGGCCGCGGCCATCTGGCCGGCCACGAAGCGGTGCCAGATCAGGTGGTAGAGCCGGTACTGGTCGTCATCCAGGTACTGGCGCACCTGGTCCGGCAGCCGGGTGACGTCGGTGGGGCGGATGGCCTCGTGGGCCTCCTGGGCGCCCTTCTGCTGCTTGCCGGTCCAGAGCCGGGCGCTGGCCGGGAGGTAGCGTTCGCCGAAGCCATCGCGGATCCAGGCGCGAGCGGACTCCGCCGCGACACTCGCCACCCGTGTGGAGTCCGTACGCATGTACGTGATCAGACCGACGGCGCCTTCCGAGCCGAGCTCCACGCCCTCGTAGAGCTGCTGGGCCACGCGCATGGTCTTCCTGGAGGAGAAGCCCAGGCGCTTCGCGGCCTCCTGCTGGAGCGTCGAGGTCGTGAACGGTGCGGGCGGGTTCTTGACCTTCTCCCGGCGCTTGACCTCGGTGACCTCGAAGGGCACGCTGTCGACGTCCCGGAGCACGGCCGCGGCCGCGGCCTCGTTCTCCAGACGGAACGACTTGCCGTCGATCTGGTGGAGCTTGGCCTCGAAACGCTCGCCGGACTTCTCGAGCTGGGCCGTGATGGACCAGTACTCCTCGGGGACGAAGTCCCGGATCTCGGCTTCGCGCTCGGCGATGAGCCGGAGCGCCACGGTCTGGACCCGGCCGGCGCTGAGTCCGCGGCGAATGGGCGCCCAGAGGATCGGGCTGACCTGGTACCCGACGAGGCGGTCGAGGATGCGGCGCGCCTGCTGCGCCTCGACCTTGCGCATGTCGATGGTGGCCGGGTTCTCGAGGGCGCGCCGGACGGCGTCCCGCGTGATCTCGTGGAAGAGCACGCGACGGAAGCGCCGGCCATTCCCGCCGGGCTCGTCCGGATCGTAGCCGAGGGTCTCCGCCACGTGGTACGCAATGGCTTCGCCCTCCCGGTCCGGGTCGGTGGCGAGGATGATCTCGTCCGCGGCTTCGGCGTCCCGCTTCAGCCCCTGGAGCACCTTTCCCTTGCCCCGGATCGTCACGTAGCGCGGCCGGAACCCGTGCTCCACGTCCACGCCGAGCTCGTTCTCGGGCAGGTCGCGCACATGCCCCACGGAAGCCCGGACCCGGTACCCCGGGCCGAGGTACTTGCCGATGGTCCGCGCCTTCGCGGGCGACTCCACGATGACGAGCTTCGTCTTCCGCTTCGCGTCAGTGTCTACCATTCGTCTCCGTTCTCGGGCGGCGTGGGCCACCCCTCGTCCACCATCTCCGCGATCTCACGGGCAACGTCGTCGGCGTCCCGGCCGTCCACATCGATCGAGACATCGGCCAGACGATAGAGCGGCGTCCGCTGTTCGATCAATCGGATTGCCGTGGCCAGTGGATCGGGCCCGGCAAGGAGCGGGCGGTGGGTGAGCGTCCGGCTCGCACGGCGCACCGCCTCCTCCGGTGATACCCGCAACCAGACGACGAGCGTGTCCGCATCGAAGACGTCCAGCAAACCGGGCTGGGTGATCCAGCCGCCGCCCGGCGTGAGCACCACGTTTTCCAGATGGGCCACTTCCCGGGTCAACTCCGCCTCGAGCCGTCGGAACTCGCGCTCGCCGAGCCGGCGGAAGATCTCCGGGACGGTGAGGCCGGTCCTGCGTTCGATCTCCTCGTCGAAGTCGAGGGCCGTCCAGCCGAGCATCTCGGCGAGACGGGCGCCGACGGTCGTCTTGCCCGAAGCCATGAAGCCGACGAGCACGACCCGCCGGATCCTGCCGGGCCTCGCGGTTCGCATCGCCTCAATGGATCCGGGTGAGCGGGGTCCGGCGCGCGCCGCCCGCCGTGGGACTCACGCGCTCTCTCCGGCGCGCGGGCCGGCGGCGCCCTCCCGCGCGCTGATGGCGCGCAGCTCCTCGCGGTGACGCTCGATCTGCTCGAGATACGAGTCGAAGTTGCGGCGCATCTCGGCGAGCGAGTCGGCGCCGAACTTTTCGAGCATGGCATCCGCGAGGACGATCGCCACCATGGCCTCGCCCACCACGCCGGCGGCGGGGAGAGCGACGACGTCGCTCCGCTCCCGCACGGCCGCAGCGGGCTCGCCGGTGCGCAGATCCACGCTGGCCAGCGGCTGCATCAACGACGAGAGCGGCTTCATGGCGACCCGGACCACGATCGGTGCGCCGGTCGTGATCCCGCCCTCCAGGCCCCCGGCGTTGTTCGACCTCCGTTGATACCCTCCGGTCCGGGCGGGGTTGCCCCCCGGCGCAGCGGTCTCGATCTCATCGTGCACCTGGGACCCGCGGCGGCGGGCGGCTTCGAACCCGAGGCCGATCTCGACGCCCTTCATGGCCTGGATGGACATGAGCGCCTGGGCGAGCCGCCCGTCGAGCCGGCGATCCCAGGACACGTGGCTCCCCAGTCCGACAGGCACGCCCCGGGCCACGACCTCGAAGATCCCTCCGAGGGTGTCCCCGGCCCGCCGGGCAGCGTCAATCGCCTCGATCATCCGCGCCTCGGCGTCCTTGTCGAGGGTGCGGACCGGCGAGTCATCCACGGCGGCGTTCAGGTCTTCCGGGAGCTCGTCCGGCACCCGGGCGGCCACGCCCCCGAGCTGGACCACGTGGCTGCCGATGGTGATCCCGAACTCGGCGAGCAAGCGCTTGGCGATGGCGCCGGCGGCCACGCGCGCCGTGGTCTCCCGAGCGGACGCGCGTTCGAGGATGTCCCGGGCGTCCTTGCGGGCGTACTTGAGCACGCCCACGAGGTCCGCGTGGCCCGGCCGCGGCAGATACACGCGGCGCAGCTGCTTGTCCGTCGCGTCCGGCGGCGGCGGCTCGTGCGACATGGGGAGCTGCCAGTTCTCCCAGTCGCGGTTCCAGATCACGAGGGAGACCGGCGAGCCGAGCGTCTCGCCGAAACGGACGCCGGAGATCAGCTCCGCCCGGTCCTGCTCGATCTTCATCCGAGCGCCGCGGCCGTATCCACCCTGGCGGCGCTTGAGCTCCGGGTCGATGTCCCGCGCGGCGACGAGCGACAGCCCGGCGGGGACGCCCTCGATGACGGCGACGAGGCCCCGCCCGTGGGACTCGCCGGCCGTGGTGAAGCGAAAATGCATGGAAATCCTCGGTCCATTACGGGAAAAGAGCCCGACCGCCGCCGGGCTCCGAATCACACGTACCCCATGTATAGATGGAGCGGCACGGGATGTCCAGCCGGGGGAGAAACGCGCACGGTCCCGCGCGGGGCACGCGGGACCGTGGCGCAACGGGCAGGAGAGCGACCGTCCGGGATCAGTCGAAGTCGCGCACGATGTGCGGCGTGACCATGATGAGCAGGTCCTTCTTCGTCTCCCGATTCGAGGTGGAGCGGAACAGCGGCCCGATGAACGGGATGTTCATGAGGATCGGGATCCCGGACCGGATCTGGGACTTCTCGATGATGGTGAGGCCGCCGATGACCGCGGTCTCGCCGTCCCGGACCATGACCTGGGTCTGGGACTCCTGGGTCTGGAAGGTGACGCCGATGTCCGAGGGCGCGAGCGCGATGTTCGAACGCTCGGCGTGCAGGTCGAGGAGGATCTGGTCCCCGGTCACGTACGGCTTCACCCGCAGGATCACGCCGGTCTCCTTCATCTGCACCGTGGCGCGCGGCGCCGCGTTCCCGCCGGCCTGACCGGTGCCCACATCGATCACGCGGATCGGCGTCTCCTCGCCGACCAGGATCCGGGCCTCGCGGCCGTTCATGACGGTCACGACCGGCGTGGCCTGGATGTCGCTCAGGCTGAGCTGCTGGAGCGCGTCGATGAAGGTGACCAGCGAGTACCGGCCGAGCGCGAGGGAGCCGAGGATCTCGAGCGCGGGCACGGCCGGCCGATACTTCGCGTTGGCCAGCGCGGCGATGGAGTTGCCGCCCAGGAGCACGACCGACTCGTTCGTCTGCTCGCCGGGGCCGATCTTGCCGTCGCCGTCCGTGTCGACGAAGCCCGGCACCAGTTCGTTGAGCTGGTTGCCGTTCGGCACGTCCTTCAGGTCGTAGACGATGCCGAGCTCTTCGAGGGCCGTGCGGTCCACGAAGATGATCTTGGCGCTGATGGTGACCTGCGGGCGCCGCACGTCCAGCTCCCGGATGGCGGGCTCGATGCGCTCGAGCACGGACTGGGCGTCGGTGATCACGAGCGCGTTCGCCGACGGGTTCGTGCTGACGCTGCCCCGCTCGCTGAGCAGGGTCTTGACCGTGTTCACCAGCGAGTCGGCCGTGGCGTACTTGATGGGGTACTGCCGGGTGACCATGTCCTCGACCTTCTCGCGATCCCGCATCTTCTCGAGCGCATCGACGCGGATGATGCCGGTCTCCAGCTCGCGAGCGGTCAGCCCATGGGCGGTGAGAATCGCCTCCAGCGCCACGTCCCACGGCTGGTTGCGGATGTCCGCGGTCACCGTGCCCTGGACGGCCGCGCCCGGGACGATGCTGCGGCCCGAGAACTCGGCGAAGGTCGCGAGCACGTCCATGATGGGCGTGTTCTGGAAGTACACGGTGATGGGCGGCTCCTGCCTCCGGGCGGGCGCCGAAGCGGTCCGGGCCGGAGCCGGCCGGGCTGCCGGGCCGCGAGCCGGCAGTTCCGCGGCCGGGGCCGGCTCGCGCGACGTCGCCTGCGGACTCCACGGGTCACCACCGTTCACCGAGAGCGCGCCGCCAATCTCCTCGGCCGCGACCGGGGCGGCCACGTACCACGGCTCGAACGGACCGGTGCGGTTCGGGAAGGAGATCCGGATCTCGCCGTTCCCCTGGGTCAGGGTGTACTCCACGGGCTCGGCGAGCTCCACCACCACACGCACGACCGTTGGCTGATACTGGCTCGTGCGCACGGCCAGGACGCCGCCCCGGTCGATCCCCATGAACCGGTCGCGCGGGAGCGCGTGCTTCGCGCCCGCCAGATCGACGACCAGGCGCGCGGGTCTTTCCAGCATGAAATCCGTGACCGAGACCGCGCCCTGCACCGCTATGACGACCTCGGTGCGGTCATCGGCCGGCACGACGCTGAGCGACGTGACCGAGGTCAGGGCGGCGAGAGCCGCCGTCAAGAGGCCCATGAGCGGGATCATCCGTCCACTCCTTCCGGTAGCTTGCGCTTGAGTTCCAGGATTTCCTGGCGAACCACGCCGAAGTTGTTCACGGCGAAGATGACCCGCATGGGTTGGACATCGATCACGCGGGCGTTGCCGACGGTCTCTCCGCGGCGTACGCGGTAGATGCGGCCGCCGGCATCGGCCAGGAGCACGACACTTTGCACGGGGTCATCCGAGTAGATGATGCCCCGCAGCGTGAGGTCCTCGAAGCGAGGACCGCTGCCGTCGAGCAGAGGCTTGAACGGGTCCCGCCGGGGGCCGGTCGGATAGAAGAAGACCTCGCGCTCGAAGACCAGCTCGAGCTCGGGCTCTCCGTTCGCCGAGGGCGCCGGCACGGCCGCGGCGGGCGCCGCGGCGGGACGCGCCGCGGTCGGCCGGGCCTGGGACTGCGCCGCGAGCGGGGCGGCGGAACCGAGTAGCAGGGCGAGCGTCGCCCCGACGATCTCACGTTTGTGCATCGGGCCTCCTCTCCACCGTCTCGGTCGACGGCAGGACGTAGGTCTGGATGCGGAACTGGGCCTCGAGCCGCATCTGCCCGTTCTTGTCGGTTTCGTTGCGGGCGCTGAGCTTCAGGTCGACCGGCGTCACGATGCGCGGGAGGGAGCCCACGGCGGTGAGGAACCGGCCGACGTCGTGGTATGCGCCGATCACGATGACGTCGAAGGTCTGGCGCGTGTAATAGTCGCCGGCCAGCTCCGCTTCCGGGCGCATCCGGGCGAGATCGACGTTGTTCTCCTGAGCCCGCAGCGTCATGGCGTGGAGCAGCTCGGGCACCTCTTCGGTGTTCGGGATGAGCTGCTCGAGGCGGCTCATGTGCTGCTCGTAAATGGCGAGCCGCTTTTCGAGCTCGGGCCCGCCCTGGGCGGCAGCCGCGGCCCGGGCGGCCGCGTTCTTGCGCTCGAGCAGTTCGAGCCTGTCTTTCAGATCCGTGATCTCACGGCGGGCTGGCGTATCGATGAAGTGCCAGTACGCCACCGCGATGAGCACCGGCACCAACGCCAGAGCGACGAGCTTCTGGTCCTTCGGGCTGCTCGGGAGCAAGCTCATGGCTCAGTCCTCCGGTGGCATGAAGAGGGGCACGGTCTCGATGAGCTCGGGCGGCGGCTCTTCGTACGTCGCCTCGAGCGAGAAGGAGTGGACGAGCCGGTCGCCCTCGCGGACGAGATCGGTGGAAGCGAGGCGCACACCGCGGATGAACGGCGACTCCTCGAGGTTCTTCATGAACTCCGTGAGCGCGAAGGTGTTGCCGGTGCGCCCTTCGATCCGGAACCTCGGATACGGCCCGCCCTCGAGCTGGTCGATGCTGGTGAGCCAGGTGTAGTCGGGAACGGCGCGGCCGACCTCGTCCATGACATGGGCCCAGATGTACCGGCCGGCATCGATCTCCTGGATCACCTGGAGCTTCTGGGCGATGGTGTCCCTCCGGGCGCGCAGGCTCTCGGCGCTGGCGATCAGTGCGGCGTACCGGGCCGAATCCTGGACCGCCTGCTCGATCTCGAGTTCGATGTTTTCCCTCTGGGCGCTCGCGTCCACGCGCATCCAGCCGATGGCGGCGAGGGAGAGGACCCACGTGCCGACGGCGGCAAGCTGGAGTTTCCCGAACCGGACGCCGGCTGCCTTACCGCCGAGCGACCCGAGGGAGAACGCGGCCTTGCGGCGTCGAGCGCGCTTTGCCGCTCCGGGAAGCAGGTTGACTTCGATCACGTTGGCCTCGTGGCTCTCGTTACCGTGACTGGCGCAGCGCCAGCCCAACGGACAGCATGAGCATGGGCGCGACCTCCTCGAGGGCCACGGACTCCGTGACCTCGGGGCGGACCGCTACATGCTCCAGGGGATTGGCTACCTCGGTGCGCACGCCGAGCCGGTGGCCGACGGCGTCGGCCATGCCGGGCACGCGGGCGCCACCGCCGGACAGGAAGACCCGGCCGATCCGCCGGTCGCCGGACTGGGCGATGATGGTGGCCGTGGCCCGTTCGATCGCCACCGCGAGCTCCTCGGCGCGGTCCGCAACGAATCCGCGCAGGTCCGCGGCGTTGGTCCGGGCCTGGATGACGTCCTCCGCCTGTTCGGCGGTGAGGCCGCGTTCGCGCTGGAGCGCCTCGCGCAGCCGCCGGGACCCGAACGGAATGTCCCGGACCAAGACGGGCACGCCGTCCATGATCAGATTCAGGTTCGTGACCTCGTGGCCGATGTTCACCAGCGCGACGAGGCCGTCGGTCCCGTTCGGGTAGCTCCGCTCGAACGCGTTGTGCAGGGCGAACGCCTCCACGTCGATGATCGTGGCGTTCAGGCCGGCGTCCGCCAGCAGGCCGAGCCGGTTGTCGATCAGCTCGCGCTTGGCGGCCACGAGCAGCACGGACATCTGCGGCTCGTCGCCATCCGGATCCAGGATCTGGAAGTCGAGCTGCACGCCCTCCATGTCGAAAGGCACGTGCTGTTCGGCCTCCCAGCGGATCACCTCGCGCGCGCTAGCCTCGGTCATCCGATCCATCTGGATCTTCTTGATGATCACGTCATGCCCGCCGACCGCGGCCACGACGTCCTTGCGCTTGAGGCCCGCCTCGGCCACGACGCCGCGCACGGCTTCCGCGACCAGGACCGGATCCATCACTTCGCCGTCCACGATCGCGCCCGGAACCAGCGGGCTCATGGCGATCCGCGTGATCTCAGGTTCCGACCTCGTGTGGTCCATGACCACGAGCTTGACGAAGCCGCTGCCTATGTCGAGTCCCGCTGTGACCCTGGACCGATTGAAGAGTACCATGTGTCCGGCTCTGGATTCGGGTTGTCGAAGGGCGTCACAAAGCGACGCCGGCGCCCGTCAGGTCCATCCACCCCCGCTGCCGGAGCGGGACGACCCGTGACGCCCACTGGTTCATGGTGATTGCGCGATTGATCGCGCAGCTCGAGAACTGGACCACCGAGTTACCGAGCGCCTGGTTCTGGACGTTGATCTCGCCATCACCGTAGACCAGGGCCGTGCCGTTGATGTGACCGCCGGTGCCGGTGCTCTCGAACTTCCCCTTCACGATCACGATCCCGTAGAACAGGAAGCCGCCGGTGAGGTGGAGGTCGCCCTCGACCAGCAGGATCCCCTGGCCGTTCGCGTTCGCGTTCAGCTTCAGGTCGCCCTGGCCGTAGATGATCGGGAAGTAGGTGTGGCAGGGGTGGTTGCGATCGAGGGGCGCCCCCCAGTTCCGCAACTCGCCGATCGCACAGTTGCCGGATGCATCCTTGACCGGCTGCATGTTGTTCGCCACGGCGCCGGGCGGGTAGACCTTTTCGGCCATGGCGGCGAGCTCGTCGAACGTGAAGTCGCCGAGCTGCAGGAAGTCGTCCACTCCGAGGCCGGGGTTCTGTGCCTTCGGCGGGTTGCCGAAGAGCTTCCCGTTCCCGAAGGTCGTGACGACGGAGGTGTCCCGCGCCACGACACCGTTGACGGCGCCGATGTTGTCGCAGTCATCCCAGTTTGCCGGCGGCAGGTCGTTTCCGTCGACCCGGGAGTTGCCGCCGATCCGCAGCTGGCCGAACACCTGGAGCGCCCGGTCGGAGGGGACGTCGACGCTCATGGCCCGGGCCATGAGCCCGAGGGAACGGGTCGCTCCCGAGTAGATCCCGCCGCGCAGGACCTCACCCGTCGACTGCACGAAGTAGAGGCGCTGCCCTGTGCGGAACACACGGGTTATGTACCGGCCGACCGCCTTTCCGCCGTGGTACAGGACGACCGTGTCCGGATCGGTGTACCCGTAGAGCGGGATGGTTTCGAACCAGGCGCGGTTCTTCGTGCCGATCACGTCGGCGATGCCCTGCTCGGCGGTGTAGAACGCCTCGGTGGTGTAGCGCGAGCTGTCCCCTGCCCGGTGCTCCTGGGAGGCGGCGAAGAATCCGCCGGTCACGAGCGCGCCGACCACCACGAGGGCGAAGATGGCGGCCGCGAGGGCAAAGCCCTCCTCGGTCCGATCCGTGTTCGGAGTAACGCGCGGTTCGTCGCTGGTCGGGAATTCCATCACGCACCTGTTCAGCGATTCCGGAGGAAGAGCTGAGTCGTGAGCGAGTCCACGTACTCGGGGGACGTATACGACCCGCCCACGGCCTTTCCGCGAACGTGGATCTCGATCCGGACCACGGCGGCCGGATCCAGGGTCTGGTTCCCGTTCACGTCGAAATAGCGGAACTCGAGGCCCCGCTCATCCGGCGGGGCGAGCGGCCCGATGAGCGCCACCGGCTCGACGTCGTCCGGCGCGACCCGGCCAAACACCCATTCCCCGTCGATCTCGTAGAGCCCATACGTCATGGGCACGAAGGAACGGACGGGCGCCCCTGGCAACACGCCGGCGAAGCTGCCGCCCGTCGTCGTGACGCGGCGGGTGGGATGGCCGCCGAAGCTGACCGCACAGCTCGCGGCACCGGTGCTGAGGACCGTGGCCGTGGTCCAGAAATCATCCGCGGCGACGAGCGGATCGTTGTCGACGAAGACGAGCAGATTGTCCTGAGACTCGAACGGCTCGCCGAGTTCGGCGATGTCCAGTTGCCCGCCGCCCATGGACGCGTCGCAGACGAAGCCGACCTTGCGATATGCGCGGAACGTGACCTCCCGTGGCTGGATGGAGATCAGGTCGCCGCCGGTCGCGCTGACCTCGCGCAGCTCGGCCTCCAGCGTGGCGAGAGCGCCGCGCATGGCCTGCTGGGCGGTGATCATGGCTCCCTGCTGACGGTAGCTCCGCTCCTGCACGGTGATCGTCCGATAAACGGCGCCGATGATCACCAGGCCCAGGACCACGACCACCAGCAGCTCGACGAAGGTGAAGCCGGCTTCCCGCGGATCCATGGTCACGGCCGTACGATGTGGAGGACGAAGGTATCCTGTGCCGCCGCGCCCTGGGTGGCCGGGGCGGCCGGGAAAGCCAGTTCGCTGATGATCCGCACCGTCTTCAGGTTGTTGTTGACGGGGATGACGTCCCACCAGACGTTGAACTCGCCGACCCGCCGCGCGGAATTCCGATTCAGGCTCGAAACCGCGTCGAACGGCATGGCGCGGAGCTGCTCGACGGAGTGCTGGATCGCGGCGCTCCGCTGAGTCTGCAGATCCGCGACGCGGATGTTCGCCGCGAGATAGCTGCTCGTTGCGGCTAGCGACAGCAGGCCGAGGCTCAGGATCACCAGTGCGACGATCAGCTCTATGATCGAGAAGCCTTCCCTGCCCTGCAGATGCTGATCCATTACAGACTCTCCACCTGGCCGAGCGGCCGGATCCTCGCCCGCGCGGTTTCCGGGCCGCGTCGGAACGTGACCACGTCCGGCAGCGTGCCCGAGTTGCACGACTCCCGAGCGAATCCGCGGGAGGAGTAGCAGATCGCGACCGTCGACGTGTTGCTCGCCAGTTGCATTTCAGCCGCGAACTCCCCGGAGTACTGGACCACCTGGATCGTGTCCGTTCCCCGCCGCACCCAGGCGCGGTTCGTGACCGGGTCGATCTCGAGGTAGACGTTCTCCCCGCGCTCGACCGCGTGCGCACGCGCCCGGGCCGCGAGGGCGATCAGGGTGTTCCGCGCGTTGATCACGCCGCGACGAGCCTGCACCCGACCGAATGCAGGGATCGCCATGCCCATGAGCACGGCGGCGATCATGATGACGACCACGATCTCGATCGCGGCGAATCCCGCCTGCTTCCCGTGCGTTTCCGGGTATCGGTTCATCGGCTGATCGTCCCCCTTCGCCGCCAATCGACCGGCTCGAGCCGGTCGGACCGGGCCAGCGTCGCGCCGGGAAGGATACGAGATCCGTGCCGCCCATCATTGCGTTTTGTATCAACGACTTACGTGTCCGGGGCACCCTCCGTGAATGACAATTGTGTGCGATCAGGCAATAGTTTTTTCACTCACGGCAGCGGGACCCAGGTTCGAGGCCCCTGGCGGAATGGGCGGTTCAGGGCCGCGGACCGGGTGAACGCCCGCCAGAGGGCGCATGCGTCGTAGGCGACGCGGCCGTGGACGGTGACCGGGCCGTTGGCGGCCGCCGCGCGCACCGCGCCGTGGATCGCGGCCCCGGCGGCAACGTGGAGGCGGCCTTTCACGAGCACCGCGCCGTGGAAGCGGGCGCCCTCGTGGAGGACGAGGTCCCCAGCCACGGCGAGGAGGCCCTGGGCCGGACCGTCGGCGAGGGTCAGATCACCGGGTGCGTAGACGAGGGGCGCGAACCCGGCGCACGGCCCGCCGGGATCGAGGGGATCGCCCCCGTTTTCGGGCGCGTCGAGCTGGCATCCGCCGCCATGGCGCCGGGGCGCAGGTCGAACGGTCCCGGCCACCACGCGGTCCGCGAGGCGCTCGAGGTCCTCCCAGTCGAGCGGCCCGATGCGCTGGAACGCGCCCGGCTCCGCGAGGGTCGAGTCCAGCGCTACGGGCGGCTCCCCGGCGATGGCGGCGCTCGGGCCGGCCGGCGCGAAATCCGGGTCCGGGACGAGGATCCCGGGGCGGGAGGCGTCGAAGATCCCGGCGGGAGCGGCCGAGGCGTCCGCCATGCAGTCGTGCCACGTCTCCGGGTCGTCACCGTTGCCGCCGATCCGGGCTTCCGGCCCGAGTTCGACGGGTCCGCCTGCGGTCAGCGCCGCCGGGAATGCGGCCGCCAGCTCGTGAGGGTCGATCGCGCGAACGAGGAGGCCGACGTGGTACTCGGCGGCCTGCGGCGCGGAAGACGAACGGGCGGCCGCCCGGACCAGGAACCAGGGCCCGGCCAGCCGCTCGACTTCGGCGTGCTCCGCGCCCTCCTCCGTCGTCGAGAAGGGGAGCGGCTCGAAGCTCCGTGACTCGCCGACCGTCAGGTCCCGGAAGGCCCCGGAAGACCAGCCGGCGAGGGCCAGGTGAGCGGCGGAGCGCGCCCGGAACCGGGCCTTCGCGGCGGCGATGGCGGCGTCTGCCACCGCAGACTGCTGCGTGGCCACGAAGAGCAGCGCGGCGCTCACGATGCCGAGCACGACGAGGACGAGGAGCGCGAGCAGGAGCGCGGCCCCCTCTTCGCGTCCGTTCATGGCAAGCCTCCGGGCTCGGCGGCCGAACCCGCCGGGCGGTTCGGCAAGGGCAGACGGATCCTGGTCACGCCGGGCCCGGCGCGTCGGCCCGGGTGCGGTGTCGGGGCCACTGCCAGGTCGACCTCGAGGATCACGGGGGCATTGGTGCCCGGCGGCGCCCCGTGCAGCGCGATCCGGGTGCGCTCCGGATCCAGGAGCTCGGGCGTGAGGGGCTGTCGGCCGGCCGCGCCCCGGCGGTAGCGCAACGCGTTGTCCGTGAGGTGGTAGCTGCCGGACTCGTAGAAGAGGAGCGGGGTCCCGGGCGGGACGGGTTCCGGCAGAACGAGCCGGTACACCTCCTCGCCTCCGGTCGTGGCGCACGCGTCCGGTTCCGGGGCCGCGCCATCGAGGGGGAAGACGGTCTCCCGGCCGGACGGGCGGAGCACAACGACCGAATCCTTGTCCGGGTCGGGCTCGCGCAGGCCGCGGTAGCGCGCGTACGTGGCGGATCCGTTGCCACCGCACGCAATGGCGAAAGCGCGGAGGGCGCGGATCGCCACGGAGTCTCCGGCGGCGGCGTGAATGTCCCGGTCCGGTGCGAGCCAGCGGAGCTCGGCGCCTATCACGGCCCCGGCGATCCGCACGGTCTCGATCCGGGCCAGGTGTTCGGCGCTGGTCCTGGCCAGCCGTTCATGGCCGTGGAGCAGCCCGGCAAGGGCGGCGGCCACCAGGCCGGTGATCAGGAGCACGACGGCCAGCTCGCCGAGGGACGCGCCGATCATTGCGGGTCCTTCAGGCGGTGGGGCGGTGGCACGTGCCACGCCGCGAGGTCGAGCTGACGGGTGCGCGTCCCGTCCCGGTACTCCACGACCATGTCGATGCGGGTCGCCGCGCCGGCAACGTGGACGGACCACCGGACGCGGGCCTGGTCGACGTCGCGCTCGCCGGGCTCGAGGACAGCCGCCTCCAGGAGCGAGTCCATGACCAGCGCCCCTGCGGCGACCGCCCGTTCCCGGGCGGCGGCTTCCCGGAGGATCCGGGCCGCGAGGGCGGCGGTTCCCGCCGCGCCGAGCACGCCGACCCCCAGGACGGTGATGGCCACCAGGAGCTCGGGGACGGAAAAGCCGAGGCGGCTCACCATGTCCGCACCCTCCCGTACGCGGAGATGGTGATGCCGGCCTCGGCGCGGCCGCGGCGGATCCGGAGCGTGCGGTTCGCGAGGCGGCCGATCCCCATGCCATCGAACCGGATCCGGGCCGGGCCCTCCGCGCCGTCGGCGGAGAGGGTGACGCCGAACCGCCGCGCCAGTTCGACCGGTGCGCCGAGGACTTCACCGCCGCGACGCTCGATCCAGAGCCGGCCTGCCGCGGGATCCACGACCACCACGGCGCCGCCGTGCACCACCGCGAACGCGCGGCCCCGGGCGATCCCCGCGGCCAGCGCGTCCCGCGCGGCCCGCACGGCGTACCGGTCACGGGCCGTGCCGAGCGCGGGCGCCGCCAGTCCGAGGAGCACGGCGACCACGCACAGCACGAACAGCAATTCGATGAGGGAGTGTCCGGGATCCGGGCGCCATCCGATCATGCGGCGAGGATAAGGTGCCGCATGGGGCGCCTCCATGGCGCGATGCGCCGACCGGGCGGGTCAGCGTCGAGAGTAGAGGTGGGCGGGCGCGCCGGCCATGGAGCGGCCGGCGATGCATTCACTCCAGGCCGTAATCCCGGATCTTGTAGAGGAGCGCGCGGGAGCTCAGCTCCAGGAGCTGCGCGGCGCGCGTCTTGTTGCCGCCCGTCCGCTCCAGCGCCTTGCGGATGAGCCGGCGCTCGAGGGCGGCGCTGTGCTTCTTGACCGAGAGCTCGTCGTCCGGGAGGTCCGGGTCGTCCAGCGCGAGCACCGGATTCCGCACGTGCGGCGGCAGGTCCTTCACGGACAGCTTCGTCCCCTCGGAGAGGACCATGGCCCGCTCGATCGTGTTCTCGAGCTCACGGACGTTCCCCGGCCACGGATACTCCAGGAGCAGCCGCATGGCGTCCGGTTCCACGCCCGTGATGTCCACCCGCAGCTTGCGGTTGTACACCTCCACGAAGTGCTGGACGAGGAGCGGGATCTCCTCCTTCCGCTGGCGCAGCGGAACGAGGTGGATCGGCACGACGGCGATCCGGTAGTACAGGTCGCGACGGAACCGGTCCGACTGGATCTCCTCCTCGAGGTTCTTGTTCGTGGCGGCCACGATGCGGACGTCCACCTGCCGCGAGCGGTTCTCCCCCAGCCGCCGAACCTCGCCTTCCTGGAGCACCCGGAGCAGCTTGACCTGGAGCGTCGCCGGCATGTCGCCGATCTCATCGAGGAAGAGCGTGCCGCCGTCCGCGGTCTCGAAGAGGCCCGGCCGGTCCCGGTCCGCGCCGGTGAAGGCGCCCTTCACATAGCCGAACAGCTCGGATTCGAGCAGGTTCTCCGGGATCGCCCCGCAGTTCACCGGCACGAACGGCCCGTTCGCCCGGTTGCTCTCCGCGTGGATCAGCCGCGCCACCAGTTCCTTCCCGGTCCCGCTCTCGCCCGTGATGAGCACCGGCGACGGATGGCGGGCCACCTTCACCGCCACGTCCAGCGCATCCCGCATGGCCGGCGACTTGGCGATGATCTGGGTGAAGCGCCGCTCGACCCGTACCTCCTCGCGGAGCCGACCGACCTCCCGGCGCAGCGCCTCCCGCTCCTCCGCCTTCTTCAGGGTGAGCTTGAGCTGCTCGGGGTCGAAGGGCTTCGGGAGGTAGTCGTAGGCCCCGGCCTTCATCGCCTCGATCGCCAGCTCCATGCTCCCGTACGCGGTCATGGTGATGACCAGACCGGTGCCGCCCTCCGCCCGGTACCGCTTCAGGAACTCGAGCCCGGTCATGCGCGGCATGCGCACGTCGCACAGGATGATGTCCGGCTGGATCTCGAGCGCCTTGGCGAGCCCCTCCTCACCATCCCGTGCGCTCTGGACCTCGTACCCCTCTTCGCTCAGCACCAGGGAGACGATCTGGCGCAGACTCGGCTCGTCGTCGATGATCAGAACGGTCATGAGCGGCAGATCTAGTGCTACGGGTTGCTTCGGGCGCCCGGCGAGGCGGTGCCTCGAGGGCCCGGGCCTTTGGGGGACCGAATGTGGACGGGCGCAATGTATCGCGCAACGCGCCCGTGCGGTAGACCTGGCCGGCGCGTTTGGCGCGGGCTCCGGGTCCCGGTACGGGCCACGGCCGGGGAGGGGGCCGAGCCACGTCGCATGCGACGCCGTGGCAACCACGCTCCGGGGCCGCGACTTCCCTCAGCGGCGCCGACCGCTCGACGGCGGACGCCTCAACCGGCCTGGTCGGCCGACTCCGACCCCGACGAGACCGGCAGGATCACCGTGAAGACGGCGCCGCCTTCGGAACGGTTGTCCGCGCGCATGGTGCCGTTCATGGAGTCGATGAGGCGCGCGGACACGGCGAGCCCGAGACCGGTCCCCTTCCCGGGCTCCTTCGTGGTCACGAAGGGCTCGAAGACCTGGTCGACCAGCGCCGGCGGGATCCCCGGGCCGTTGTCCGCCACCGCGATCTCCACCACCTGCCCGCCCGGCGGGAACGGGTCCGGGCGCGGCACGGTGGCCGAACGGTGGAAGCGGCGCCGGTGGGAATAGTCCACCTCCGGCGGATCGTCCTTGCGGCGCGCCCGCTCCCGCGGCCGGGGCACGTGCACCGACTGGCGCGTGCTCACCCAGATCACCCCGTCGTCCCGCCCCTCCAGCACATCCGTGGCGTTCAGCAGGAGGTTGACCAGGACCTGCTCGAGCTGGTACGGGTCGGCGTTCACCAGCGGGAGGTCCTGCATGAGGTCCACCTCGGTCCGGATGTTCGCGAACCGGCCCTGGGTGGATAGGAGGTCGAGGGTCCGCTCCACGACGGCGTTCACGTCGATCGGCCGGACCCGGAACTCCCGCGGACGGGCGTAGTCCAGGAGGCCGCGGACGATCCGGTCGATGCGCCGCGCCTCGGCTTCGGCGGCCTCGATGAGCGGCCGCTCCCGCTCCCCGGCGGATCGGCTGAGCACCCCGAGGTAACCGATGATCGCACCCAGGGGATTGCCGATCTCGTGGGCGATCCCGGCCCCGAACCGCCCGACGGACGCGAGCTTCTCCGCCCGCACCAGCTCGTCCCGGGCCTCGGTCAGGAGCCGGTTCGTCTCCTGGAGCGACTCGATGTTGGCCGCGAGCTCCTGCTGGTGCTTGATCAACCGCCCGGCCATGTGGTTCACCGCCTCGGCCAGGCGCGCCACCTCCACGGTCTCGCCGGGCGGCAGCCGGCGCGGGTAGTCCCCGGCCGCGATCGCCTCCACGCCCTCGATCATCCGGTCGAGGGGCATGAGCACCCGCTTCCGGATGAGCCACCGGCCGAAGAGTGCGAAGACCGCCACGTCCGCGGCGAGCAGGACCATGATGTAGATGCTGGCCTGGCCGGGCGACTCGATCCGCGGCAACAGGATCGCGACGCCGGTCACCCCCACGATCAGGGCACCGGCAAACACGACGGCGAAGGCCGTGATCAGCTCACGGCGCAGGGTCGGCAGGTCTTTCATCGGGTTGGAAGCGGTACGACTGCGCCGCGGGGAAGATGCGGCGGGAGGGAAGGATCTGGCAAGGCCAGCGGCGGCCTCGCCGGGATCAGCCCCGGCGAGCAGCGCCACTCCGACCTGCGGGAGGAGGCGCTACTCGTCGGAGCACTCGACGATACCCATGGTCTTGGCGGGCCCGGCCTCGGACTGCGGCGCCGTGCCGACGAAGATCCCGCACGACTTCCCGGACCAGCCCGGGTGCGTCCCCACGGCCGCCCAGCCCTTCCCGTCCGCGACCCTCACGTCGATCACCACGTCCTTCGAGGCCTGGAAATCCGCCAGCGCCGGGTCCAGCGCGTACATGCCGGTGATGTGGTGATAGATCTCCTGCTGTACAGCCAGGTTCCGGAGGTCGTTCTTCACGACCCGGTGATACGCGTGGCCGCGAACGCGATCGAACTGGTTCATGGCGATCGTGGCCAGGATCCCGATCAGCACGACCACGATCAACAGCTCGATCAGGGTGAATCCGTCTCGACCGCGTCCCATGGTGCTCTCTCCCTTCCGGCGAAGGAAAGGGGCGGCGGCTGTCGGCCGCCGCCCCGTGCTGGACCGCTGGATCAGGCGGTTCGGATGAAACGTTCATTACTCCGGGTCGGAACCAGAACCGCTGCCCGCCTGGTCCGTGCACGCGACGACGCCCGGCAGCGTCGCAGGGCCGGTCGCCTGTGCGTCGCCGTAGAACACCGCGCAGGTCTTATCCGTACCCCGGTGCTCCGCCGTCGCCGAATAACCCGTGCTGTTGCCCGTGCTGATGGTGACCGTCACGCCCTCCGACTCCTGGAACCCGAGCGCGGTCTTGTTTGTCGTGTACGTGTAATAGTTGGAGTAGTAGATTTCCTGCTGCGACATCAGGTTCTTCAGGTCGGACTTCATGGCCGAGATGTAGGCCTTCTCACGCGTGTTGCTGAACTTCGGGATCGCGATCGCGGCCAGGATGCCGATGATCACCACCACGATCAGCAGCTCGATCAGCGTGAAGCCCTTCCGATCCTTGTACATGCTCTGCTCCTTTTGTTGTGGGTCTGCTGCGACGGACGCCCGGTAGGAAGGCAAGCGGTGTTCCCATTGTGCGGCACAGTACGGAACGCTCGTCACTGCAAACACTTCTGACCAGACCAGCGGAGTATGGAAGGGGCCGCGGTATGGAAAAATGTGTTGCAAACTGCAACTCGTTGGCAGATTGCGGCACGTTCGCTCCAGACGAGCAGGGAACGCCCGGACGCGGATCGCCGGGGAGCGGGCACACGGAAAAGCGGAGCGGGCCGCGCAGCGGGCCGGTTCGACGTTCAACTCCGGTCGCGCCCGCGGCGCGCATCCATTTCGATCCTCTTTCGGCGGCGATCTCCGATCTCTATGTTGCTTTGACCGGGCGCGCGCATCGGCCGCGGGCACGCGAGGAATAATGTTACAATTCATCGTCATTCACTCTATTGAAGTCTTCCTAAATCATATCAGATCACGCCACGATCCAACCGAGGTCCTCAGGTGAGCAACCCGGAGTACGCCGGTCGAGACCTGGAAGCGATGGATTTCGCCCAGCGGTACCACCGTTGGATCCTCGATGAATTCCGACCGTTTCTGGGCAAGACCATCGCCGAAGTCGGGGCGGGCAGCGGAGGTTTTTCGGAGCTCCTGCTGAACGAGCCGATCGAGCGCCTGGTTGCGATCGAACCCTCGGCCCGGATGCTCGGGATCCTGGAACGCCGTCTCGGCTCGGACGAGCGGCTCGTGACCGAGCGGGCGATTCTGGCGGAAGTCGCCGAAGCGTACACCGGAAAGGTGGATACGCTGGTCTACGTGAACGTCCTGGAGCACATCCAGGATGACCGGGCGGAGCTGTCGCTTGCCCACGGCACGCTCCGACCGGGCGGGCACGTGTGCATCTTCGTCCCGGCGCTCCCGTGGCTCTACAGCGAGTTCGACCGATCGATCGGACACCACCGCCGCTACTGGAAAGAGGAGCTGATCGGGAAGGTGGGGGCCGCCGGGTTCGAGGTGCGGAAAGCGCGATACTTCGACTTTGCCGGCGTGCTTCCGTGGTTCGTGGTGTACCGGCTGCTCGGCCGCACGCTCGCGAGCGGCCACGTGCAGCACTACGACCGGTACGTTGTGCCGGTGATGCGGCGGCTCGAGGGGGCGATCACGCCGCCGATCGGGAAGAACGTCCTGCTGGTAGCGCGGAAGCCGGTCCACTAGGCCGGCGTGGACGTCCGCCGGCCCGTGTCGCCCGAGACCTGGCGGAAACCGGCGCAACTCCCGACGTCAGCTGCGGCGTGATGGCCGCGTATGCGGCGGTCATTTCGGACCGGGCCGGAGCTCGATCCTCATGATCGGCGCGTCCATTATGTTAAAGGAAGCGTCCTCGCGAACGCCTCTCACAACGTCTTCGATCACGGCAAGCGCAGACGAGTCGCCGTGGGCCCGGACCCGGGCGGTGTCGAACGCCGCCCAGGAGAGTGCGGAATCTCCGGCATCATGCAGTGCCCGCGCGAGCAGCAGCCACGGCACCCAGCCGTCGCCATCTTCCTGGCGGATCGCCGCGCGCAGGCTCGCCACCGCCTCCTGGTGACGGCCCAGGGCCATCAGGGACCGTCCACGCCACTCGAAATCGAACACCGACGGGCCATTCGTCGCCAGCGACCGTTCCGCCAGGGCGAGTGCCTCCTCGTAGCGCCCCATGTGCGCGTACGACTGGACGAGCAGGATCCGGGCGAGTTCGTAGCTGGGGCGCTCGTCGACAAGGGTCTGTAGGAGCTCGACCACCCGCTCGTAATTGCCCAGCACGTAGTTCATGGTGGCGAATTCCACGCGGAAAGTCGGCGAGTGGGGCCAGAGCCGATAAGCGAACTCCCAATGGTCGATCGAAACCGCCGTGTCGCCGTGGTGCAACGCGAGCTTCGCGATTCGCCACTGGGAGCGGTAGGACTCGGGTCGATCGCGCATCTGCGCGCGGAGGATCGTCGGCGTATCCTTCCATTCCGGAGCCCGGATGACGGTCCTCGCACCGAGGAGCACGACCACGGCGACGGCGAAGGCGAGGGCGGTGCGGGCGCGTGCAGCCGACAGCTGCCGGGATGCGGTCTGCCAGCAGAATGCGGCGATGAACGCGACAGCGACCGACGGCAGGTACAGCGTGCGCTCCGCGACCAGGATCCCGACCGGGAAGAGGAGGTTCGACACGGTCAGGATCGACACGAGGAACCACGCCGCCGGAAGTCCGGAGACCCGCTGCACCGGGAGCATAGCGGCCAGGACAACGGTCGCGGCGAAGAGGGCGAATCCGAGCAGGACCATGGGGGTCCAGGATTCCACGGGGAGGATGACCGCGGGCGAGTAATCGGACGAGAGTTCCCGGGGGAAGAAGAGGAGGCGGACGTACTCCGGCCAGGCACGCCACGCGTTCAGGACGCGGTGCTCCCCTTTGAGGAAAGGATATTCAGAGGTCGGATCGATCGCCGTGATCGAGCCGAGGACGGAGGCCCGGAGCGCGAAATATCCGATCACCGCAGTGGCCATCAACCCGAAGGTAGCGAGCACCGACCGCCCGTAACGGAGCCAGTCCGCGGGCGTGCGGCCGACGCGCCCATCCGCGACATCCAGGATGAGGAGCAGCCCGGGCAGGGTGATCGCGGACTCCTTGGCAAGGACCGCGAGGACGTAGAGCAGGGCAACGGCCGCGCTCCTCAGGAGCCGGCCCACGATCGCCCGATGCGAGGTGGCAATGGTGCGGGGTCTCGCCAGGTGGATGAGGCATGCTCCGAGCACGAGCGCGGCGGCGGTGAGCTCCGCCTGACCCACGCCGTTCGCCACGGCTTCCACGTGCACGGGATGGACCGCGAACACCACGGCCCCGAAGGCGGCGGCGGCCAGCCCCACGAAACGGCGCAGGAGGAACAGGACGAAAACGCAGACCACGGCGTGGAGCGCGACGTTGATGGCGTGGAAAATCCAGGGCTTGCCGCCAGCCAACGCCCATTGCACGGCGAAGAGGAAAATGGTGAGCGGCCGATATGCGCCGAGCTCGTCGCCGAACTCCGGCCAGTAGGAGGTCAGCCAGATCTCCCGCAGGTTCGAGAGCTCGTGGACGCGCGCGTTGTTCTGAATGATCCACACGTCGTCGTACGCGTAGCCGTTCCCGAGCGAGGTGGCGTACGCCGCCAGGGCGACCAGCACGACGAGCGCCACGGGCAACGGCGGAAACCGGCCCGAGCGGTCCATCCCGACGGTTTCCAGAGTCGACATTAGGGGTACCCCCGGTGGGAATCAGGTTGCAGTGCGTCCTGGCTGAGCATGTCGAGCCGTCGTGGCGCCCCGACGGCTTCGGTGCGCGAGACGGAATCGGGGGGCTCCGCGAGGTCGTGTACGGAACCGGCCTCCCCCCAGAGGCGGGCCATGCCGTCCTCGTACCCGACGAGCACCGGCTCGCCATCCGGCTCCGGGATCATGTAGAGCAGCGGCTTTCGATCCGGCATGCTCTCGATCAGGCGCCGGTTCGCTTCCGGTCCGAGATCCCGGACGTACATGGCACCGCGCACGGTGAGGCCGGGCAGATCCCCCTGCCACAGGAGCGGGGATACGTCGATCACGCCGTACCGGTCGGAGCGCGCCTCGCGGGCACAGTCGCCATTGAGAGCGTGGTCCGGGCCCGGGATGATCCAGCTGTCGGGGCTCAGCTCGATGCGCGGGGGGAGGTTCCTTGCCCGGGGTGTGAAATCGAGGTCCGCCGGGACTCCGGCGCCCCCCGCTTTCGACGATCCCCCCAGGGCCATGGCGTACCGATGCACGTCGCACGTGGGATTCAGGCGCATGGCCATTTCGACCGAATCGAGTCGCATACCGGTGGCAGCGAGCGTCATGGCAATGCGGCCGGTCCAGGCTCCATGGACGAAAACGAGGGATGGTTCGTCCGTTCGCGGCGCCGGGGTCCGGGTGCTCGCCCTGAAGCCGGTCCCGTATGCGTAGACCGTTTGAGGCAGCAGGTAAACCCACCCCAGGAGGATCCCCGCCGCGATGGCGGCCACGAGGGCGGCCCGGAGCGAGTACGGGCCGTCCGGCCGCGGGAGGGCTGCCGGCGCCCTGGAGACCAGCCCGGCCGCGGCCACGACGGTCAGGAGGACCCAGGCCGGGGCGAACTCGTTCAACATTCTCGGGCCCATGAAGAGGTCGTGGTGCCAGTAGAAGGCGAGGGCGAGGACGGGCGCGAGGGCGAGGGCGGCGACGAACCGCTCGGCGCCGGACAACCGCCGGGCGAAGAGCAGGAACGCGCCCACGAGCGCGGCCACGGGCACCGGGGTCTCGAACAGCTGGAGGCTCAGCGCCAGGAGATCGGACGCGGTGTAGGCCAGCGCCTCCACGGGGCCGTAGACGTTCCCCCAGGGATCCCGGCCGAAGCCGAGCCGGACCGCGGGTCCGAGGGCGGCATCGTATCCGAACCGGAACGGGCTCCCGAAGAAGTGCAGGTTGTACGCGGCAACGGCGAGCCCGGGGGGGAGCGCGCCGACGAGGCCGGCGGCGAAGCGGGCGGCGAGCCACGGGAGACGTCGCCCCGGAGACGCAAGGATCCAGATCCCCACCAGCGTCACCGCGGCGAGCACGAGCCCGGAGAGGGGCCGGGCGGAGAACGCGGTGGCGAACGCCGCGCCGCAGAGCACGGCCCACGACCAGCGGCCATCCCGGGCCCGCAGGGCGAAGTAGAGGCCCGTCATGGCGAACGCGGCGGCGGTGATGTGGTTCATGTACACGCCCGCGAGCCCGATCAGGAACGGGTTCACGGCCACGAGCACGGTGGCGGTGCGGGCGATCCACCGGCGGTCGGAAAAGAGGCGGTCCGCAGCGAGAGAGGTGAAGAAGACCGTCGTCGCCATGAGGAGGGCCGGGACCAGCCACACCGCCCCCACCCTGAACCCCAGCGCGAGCAGGACCACGTGCCCGGGCGGATAATGGGAGACCCAGCCGGCGGGTGTGACGATGGTGTTCTGGATGTGCCAGAACGCCCCGAACGGAGAGACCGGCCCGGCCAGCCTGCCCTCGGCCATGTAGCGGGCCTGGACGAGCTGGCTCATGGCATCGATCAGGTTCGGCTTGCCATCCACGACGAACAGGGTGAACGCCGCGGTCAGCGCGCCGCCGATGGCGGCCCAGAGCAAGGCGAAGCGGAGGCCGTGGAAGCCGGCGAGCCGGTCGCCGAGGCGGGCCAGGCGCCGCTCCAGGGCGCGCACATCCACGACCCGGGCGCAGATGAGCGCCGGGATCGCCACCACGAGCATCCCGGACCAGATCAGGGAGTAGGTGGTGTCACCGAAGGCGACGGTGCCCTCGCCTGCCAACCCCGTCTCCCTCCCCGCGAGCAGCCGGTAGACCGGGAAGGCGACCACCGCGATCAGGAACAGGCCGACGGCGCGGCGGAGGAGATCGAGCACCCGGCTCAGGGGCCCGTTCGACGGGCCGTGATCCGCGCGGATCCGCGCGTCACTCGAAGATGGGGATCTGTCCAAGGTCATTCGGCAATCGGGTCGGAGGCGGGCCGCCCCCCCACCTCCACCGCCCCCGGCCCGACGGACATGGCGAGGGCCGAGCCCGGTCGTTTCTCCTGGGCGGGCGGCCGGTACCGGGGTGCCCGGGGCGGGAGCAGGTTCGCCCGCAGGATGTGCCAGAGCGCGGCCACCCCGTCCCGCCACGTGATCTTCTTCCCTTCCTCGTACGTGCGGCCGCTGTAGCTGATCGGGACCTCGTAGATGCGGGCTCCGGCCTGGGCCAGACGGGCGGTCAGCTCGGGCTCGATCCCGAACCGGTCGGTGCGCAGCGGGAGGCTCCTCATGAGGTCCGCCCGGACCATCTTGTAGCAGGTCTCCATGTCGCTCAGGTTCAGGTCCGTGAGCATGTTGGAGAGGAGGGTGAGGAGCCCGTTCCCCATCCGGTGCCAGAAGTACAGGACCCGGTGCGGGCCGCCGAGGAAGCGGCTGCCGAACACGGCGTCGGCGCGCCCGTCCAGGATCGGCTCCAGGAGCTTGGGCAGGTCGTGGGGGTCGTACTCCAGGTCCGCGTCCTGGATGACCATGATGTCCCCGGTGGCGTGCTGGATGGCGGTCCTGACCGCCGCTCCCTTCCCCCGGTTCCGCCCGTGGGCCACGTAGATGTCCACCAGCCCCTCGGCGTGGAGCCGCTCGAGGATCTCCCGCGTCCCGTCCGTGGAGCCGTCATCCACGCAGACGATCTCGAACGAGAGCGGCACGGAGCGAACGCGTTCGATCGCCGCCGCAACGGTCGCCGACTCGTTGTACACGGGCATGAGGACGCTGAGGCGCATCCGGTTCCATTCGAGGCTCATGACTCGGCCAATCCGTATCGGTTGAGCTTGCGGTAGAGGGTGGACGGGTCGATGCCGAGCACTTCGGCGGCCCGGGTCTTGTTGCCGCCCTCGGCCTGGAGGACCCAGAGGATGTACGCGCGCTCGATGACCTCGAGGGTCGGGTTGACCGGGTCGCGGTCGGAGACGAGCGGTCTGGCGGGCGCATCGACGATGCGCGCCGGGAGCGCCTCGGGCCCGATGACGTCGCCCCGGGTGAGCACCGCGGCCCGCTCGAGGGCGTTCTCCAGCTCGCGCACGTTGCCGGGCCAGTCGTAGCGCTGGATGATGGCCAGCGCCTCGTCGCTCAGCCGGAGCGGCGGCCTGGCCTTGCCATCCCCGTTCTCCCCGCCCCCCCGCTCCGCGCTCAGCTTCTGGAGAAAGTACTCGGCGAGGAGCGGGATGTCATCCGCGCGCTCGCGGAGCGGCGGGAGGTGCAGCGCGATCACGTTGAGGCGGTAGTACAGGTCGCTGCGGAAGGTGCCGCGCCGGATCTCCTGCTCCAGGTCCCGGTTCGTGGCGGCGATGACGCGCACGTCGATGGCGATCGGCTCGGTGGCGCCGACGGGGATCACCTCCCGCTCCTGGAGCGCGCGGAGCAGCTTGACCTGGAGCGTGGGGGACATCTCGGCCACCTCGTCCAGGAAGAAGGTCCCGCCCCGGGCGGCCACCAGGAGCCCCTCCTTGTCCCGGACCGCGCCGGTGAAGGCGCCCTTCACGTGGCCGAACAGCTCGGATTCGAGGAGGTTCTCCGGGAGCGCGCCGCAGTTGATGGAGACGAACGGGCCGGACTCCCGTTCGGAGAGGGCGTGGATGTACCGCGCGAGGATCTCCTTCCCGGTCCCGCTCTCGCCGGTGATGAGCACCGTGGAGTCCGTGGGCGCCACGGTCTCGGCCAGGCGGAGCACCTCGAGGAACGCCCGGTTCTTGCCGACCGGGCGCATGCCCCGGGACTGGTCCCGGCGGCGCACCTCGCGCTTCAGCGCCCGGTTCTCCTTCTTCAGCACGCGGGTCTCGGCGGCGCGCCGGCAGAGCGCGATGAGGTCCGCGTTGCTGAACGGCTTCTGGAGGTAGTAGAACGCGCCCTGGTTCACGGCCTGCACGGCGGACTGGAGCGATGCCTGGGCGGTCATGAGGATGACCGGGACCTCGGGGTCGCGCTCGCGGACCGCGGCCAGGACGTCGAGCCCGGTGATGCCGGGCATGCGGATGTCCGTGAGGACGATGTCCGGGGTGTCGCCGTCGATCTTCTGGAGCGCCTCGCGGCCGGTATGGGCCACGTCGACGTCGAATCCCTCGCGCCGGAGCAGGATCTGGAGGGTGTCGAGGATCGCGCTCTCGTCGTCTACGATCAGGATTCTCGGTTTCAAGACACGAGCCTCCCGCGGACCGCGGGCTCGGTGAGCCGCGCGGGGAAGTACACGGTGAAACGCGCGCCGCGGCCGGGTGCCGAGTCCACGAAGATGGCGCCCTGGTGCGCCTCCACGGCGCGGTGCACGAGGGCGAGGCCGAGACCGGACCCGCCCTTCCGGGTGGTGAAGAACGGGTCGAAGATCCGGGGCACGTCCTCGGGCGCGATGCCCGGCCCCTCGTCCTCGACCACGAGCCGGACCGGCGATTCCAGGTGCACGCCGATCGGGAGCCGGTCCTCGCCGACGGCCGCGAGCTCGACGCGCACGCGTCCGCCCACGCCGGTGTGCTGCGCCGCGTTCAGCACGAGGTTGAACACGGCGCGGTGGAGCAGATCGGCGTCGCCCTCGAGGACCACGGGCGAGTCCGGGGCGCGGAGCTCGATCCCGCCCACCTCCGCGGCGTCCGGGTGCTGCTCCACGAGCCCGACGGCGCCCCGCACGACCTGAAGCAGGTCCACCGGCTCCCGGCCCCGGAGCTCCACGCGGCTGAACTCGATGAACTCGGAGAGGAGGCGGCTGAGCCGGTCGGACTCGCTCAGCACGAGGCGTTCGAGGAGCGCCACCTCGTCCGGCGTCAGGTGTCCGGCCGCGAGCTGCTCCACGGCACTCCGGATGGACGCCAGCGGGTTCTTGATCTCGTGGGCGAGGGACGCGGCGAGCTCCGCCACCGCTTCGAGCCGCTCGGCCCTGCGGTTCAGCGCCTCGACCCGCTTCCCGTCCGTGATGTCCTGGAACACGGCCGTGACCCACGGCGCGCCGTCCCGCTCCAGGACCGTGGTCCGGATGCCGAAGACGCGCTCTTCCGTGCCGGGACCGCCGGCCGCGCCCGTCCGCGTCCCGGCCGGCGCTCCGTTGGCGGCAAGCGACGTCGCGCCCGCCGCGCGCCCGCCGCTGGCGGCCACCGCCGCGGACGCCGCCGGCGCCGGGGAGGTTGCCGGGACGACGTCGCCTCCCTCCTCTGCGGCCCGGGGCCGGACCCGGGTCTCGTGACGGCGCACCGGGATCCGGGTCTCCGCGCTCCAACGGATCAGGGAGCCGAGGCCGGGCGTGACCCGGTCCAGCTCGTCCAGCACCGGCTTGCCGAGCCAGCGCGCGCCGGACATGGCCAGGAGCGACTCCGCGGCGGGGTTCAGGTACACGAGCCGGCCGTCCCCGTCCACGGTGACCACGCCGGTCTCCATGGCGCCCAGGATGTCCGCGGTCTCGGTCCGGAGCTGCCTCAGCTCCAACCGCGCCTCGCCCAGCTCGGCGCCCGCCTGCCGCAGCCGGTCCGCGAGAGCCGCCGTGGCCAGCGCCACCAGCACGAACACGCCGATCTGGAGGAGCGCGGCGGCCGTGGGCGGCGTGGGCTGCAACCAGACCAGGTCCGCGATGTAGAGGCTGCTCGAGAGCGCGCCGATCAGCACGCCGCCCGGCTTCGGGAGGAGCAGCGCGCCCGCCGCGATCACCAGGATGTAGAGTGGCGGGAACGAGCTCTCGCCGCCGCCCGTCACGTGCACGACCAGCGTGACGGCCAGGACGTCGAAGAGGATCTGGGCGTAGAGGAAGGTCCGCCCCGGGACGCGGTACCGGATCTCGGTGTGCCAGTACCCCCACGCGGTGACGAGCACGGCGAGCAGCAGGTGCATCGTCACGAGGAGCGTGGTCTCGGGGACGGTCGCCGGCCAGACGAGCACCGCGCCGGTGAATACGCCTGCGGCGAGGGTCAGACGGCCGAGGAAGAGCCAGCGCAGTAAGCGCAACGAGTTCATGGGGCGTGGATCGGGCCAATGCCCCGGGGAGAGAGGACCGGCGGGACGCCGGTGGGAGGGCGCGCACAAGGTAACAGGAGGCGTTGCACTTTGCAAGACCCACGATTTGCAAGATTCGAGGAAGGGCCCGATGGGGCGCGAAGGTTGCAGCTTTTCGGGGTCGAGGAGGCGGGGTGCGGGGCGGCGACGCGGACCGGAGGAGCGAGATGGAGGAGGACGGCAAGCCATCGAAGCGGAGGGCGGGTGCGGGGGTGCGGCGGGTGGTGGACCTGTGCGTGGGGCAGCGCGCGGACGGGGACGCATTCTCGCGGTGGGTACGGGAGGCGAGCGCGCTGAGGGGGTTGAGCTGCGAGGTCCTGCACGAGGATGTGGTGGAGGCGGCGCACGCGGCGGTATGCGCGGGGCGCCTGCGGGTGGGGTTCCTGCTGGACCTCACGGCCCGGTGGTGGCACTTCGATGATCCGTACGTCCAGCTCTGCTATGCGGTGAAGGACGCGGGCGGGCTGGTGATCGGGGACCCGGACACGGCGATGATGGCGGATCACAAGGCGGTGACCCATCATCGGCTGGTGCGCGCGGGGATCCCGGTGCCGCCCACGCTGGTGCTGCGCCGGTGGATGCCGGACCGGGAGCCGACGCGGGAGGAGCGGAAGCTGCTCGGCGACCGGGTGGTGATCAAGCCGGCGCGGGGTTGGGGGTGTCAGGGCGTGGTGATGGACGCGCGGGCGGAGTTGTCGGAGATCGCCCGGGCGCGGGACTACGACCGGACGGACGACTATCTCATCCAGAAGCAGGTCGACTACGTGCGTCTCGTGGACGACCTGGGGGTGGAGAGGCCGGCGTGGTGGCGGGTCCTGTACGTGTTCGGCGAGATCATTCCGTGCTGGTGGAGCCCGGAGGACGGGTACTACCGGCTCGTGAGCCTGCGGGAGATGTGGACCCACGAGCTGCTGCCGCTGGCGCGGCTCGCGGGCGAGATCGCGCGGATCACCGGGATGCAGTTCTTCTCCACGGAGATCTGCCTGGCCGCGGAGCGGGCGGCGCCGGACGCGCTGTACCAGGCGGGCGGGCGGCCGTTCTACGTGATCGACTACGTGAACGACCAGTGCGACCTGCGGGTGCAGAGCGTGGACCCGGCGGGCCCGCCGGACGAGGTGGTGCAGCACCTGGCGGAGCGCTTCGCGGAGCTGGCGTGGCGCCACCGGCAGGGGCTCCCGCTGGACGGGCATCGGTCGCTGTGGCTGCGCCGGGCGTCGGACGGGGACCCGACGATCTGAGCGGCGGGCCGGGGTAGGGACGCGGGCCTGGACGTTTGGGCGTGGGCCGTTCGCGCGGCCCGGACCGACCGTCCTGCCCGCGCCTGCCGGCTCGTTATGGGGCTGAGGGGCGGTGGGCGCCGGGCCGGACCGCGCGAGCACGCAGCTAACGCGGGACCGACCGCGGAGCCGAACCGCCCGGACGGCCTCGTCCGGTCATGACCGGACCCTATCCCTCGCAACCGGCTCGCCCGTTCCGCCGCCGCGGATGGCGACCACGTCGGATCGTTCGGGCGGGCGGCTCCCGCGAGGGTCCGAAGGACCGGGTGCCACGAGCTCCGAGAACCGGCGCCGCCCCCCTGCCCCACCCTTCCAAAGCACCTCGCCCGTGCCGGCGTGGCCGTCGGCCGGGTCGCGCGGCTGCCCGGGTCTCCGGTGGTCCATGCTCTCCGTACGGTCCGTCCGGGATCCGGCGGCGCCATACGACCTCGGGTCGTTCGGGTCCTTCGGCTTCCCTGAACGCCATGCGGCCCTACCCTTCCACCACCACGGAGACCTCACGGCCCATTTCGGCTGCAGCGACTTTCCGGTACCGAGCGGCCGACCGGGGCCGGTGACGGCGCGCTCCGATCGTCTGCCGCCGGAGGACGGCAGATCCTCGGCGAGGCGGATCCCGGAGGGCTGACCGATGACCGAAGGCATGCGCGCCGGCCGCTAACCTGTGCGTTGGCGCCAGGGGCCTCGCGGCAGCGGCTGCACGAACGGAAACGGGCGGCTCCGCCACGCCGGTGGAGCCGCCCGTTCATTCCGTCGGACCCGCGACTCACCCGCCCGCGACGGCGAGCTGGCGGCGCACGAAGACCTCGACCGGGGTGAGCGTGACGCCGAACGTCCGCGCCGTTTCGGTCATGTCGATGGGCGAGTCGAAGGTGTCGAACGCGGCCGCGAGCTGGGAGACCACGTCCGGGAGGGCGGGGATCGACTCCCCGAGCGGAATGTGCCGGACCGGGATCTCACGGCCGAGCTCCCGCTCGAAGATGCCGATGATGTCCAGCCAGGACACGGCGGAAGGCCCGCCGAGGACGAGGGTCCGGTTCGCGGCGGCGTCGTGGTCCAGCGCCGCGATCGCGAAGGACGCGACGTCGTCCACGGCGATGAACGAGTGCCTGCGGGCGCCGGTGCCCACGATCGTCACCGGCTGCCCGTTGGCGAGGGGCATCCCGACGATCATCGGGATCCAGACATCCATGAAGATGTTCGGCCGCAGGATGACATGGGTCATTCCGCTGTTGCGGAGGTGCTCCTCGGAGGCGGCTTTGGCCTGCATGAAGGGGCTGGGGCTCGCCGGGTCGGCGCCGAGGGCGGAGACGAAGATGAAGCGGCGCACGCCGGCGGCGGCCGCGACGTCGATCAGGTTGCGGTTGCCGGTCCGGTCCACGCTCTCCACGGTGTCCTCGCCGCCGCGGGCCGCGGAATTCGCGGTGGTGATGACGGCCTCGATGCCGCGGCAGGCGGGGGCGAGGGAGGCGGGATCCTTGAGGTCGCCGAAGGCGAGCTCGGCGTCCAGGTCCAGGAGGGCCTGGTGGTCCGAGCCGGGTCGGACGAGCACGCGGACGGGGCGGCCGGCCTGGAGCAGGCGACGGGCGATCGTGCCACCGAGCTGCCCGGTGGCGCCGGCGATGAGGATCATGGTGGCCTCCTTTCGCGGCGGGTGTGCGGGGAGAGCGCGGCTCGAGGATGACAGCGCGCGCCGGGCGCGAGCGGTCTGCACCGGGACGCGCCCCTGGGGGACGGGGATAGAGTGCTGCGGGGTCGGACGGGCGTCAAGCAGGGCTCGCGGGGAGCGCGGCCCAGACGCGGTTGGCCGGGGGGCCTGGGGACGCTACTTTTCGGATCGATGTCTGGAACGGACCCCGAACCGGAATCTCCGATGCGAAACGAATCGCTGGACCCGATCCTGAGGCCGGCTTCGGTGGCGGTGATCGGCGCGAGCCGGAAGCCGGGCACCATCGGGTACCAGATCATCGACAATCTGGTCAAGCACGGCTATACCGGCGCCGTGTACCCGGTGAATCCGAGCGCCGCCTCGATCCATTCCATCCGCGCGTACCGCTCGGTGCTGGAGATCCCGGATCCGGTGGATCTGGCGATCGTCGTGGTGCCGAAGGAGCGGGTGCTGGAAGTGGTGGACGAGTGCTGCGCGAAGGGCGTGCGCGGGCTGGTGGTGATTTCGGCGGGGTTCCGGGAGGTGGGCGGGAGCGGCGTGGAGCGGGAGCGCGCGCTGGTGGAGCGGGTGCGTCGCCACGGGATGCGGCTGATCGGCCCGAACTGCATGGGCGTGCTGAACACGGCGCCGGACATGTCGATGAACGCGACGTTCGCGCCGACGATGCCTCCGGCCGGGCCCGCGGCGTTCATGAGCCAGTCGGGCGCGTTGGGCGTGACGATCCTGGACTACGCCCGTGAGCTGGGGATCGGGATCCGGCAGTTCGTGTCGGTGGGGAACAAGCCGGACGTGAGCGGCAACGATCTGCTCGAGTATTGGGAGGAGGACGAGGCGATCCGGGTGATCCTGATGTACCTGGAGAGCCTGGGCAATCCGCGGAAGTTCACGCGGATCGCGCGGCGGGTGACGCGGCGCAAGCCGATCGTGGTGGTGAAGTCGGGGCGGACGGCGGCGGGCGCGCGGGCGGCGTCGTCGCACACGGGGGCGCTGGCGGGGACGGACGCGACGGCGGACGCGCTCTTCGCGCAGTGCGGGGTGATCCGGGTGGAGTCGGTGCAGGCGCTGTTCGACGTGGCGCTGGCGTTCAGCCACTTGCCGATCCCGGGGGGGAACCGGGTCGCGATCGTGACGAACGCGGGCGGGCCGGGGATCATGATCGCGGACGCGTGCGAGGCGGCGGGGCTGGAGGTGGTGGAGCTGACGGAGGAGACGCAGGCGCGCCTGCGGGCGAGCATGCCCGAGGAGGCGAGCGTCCGGAACCCGGTGGACATGATCGCCTCGGCCACGGCGGAGAGCTACCGGATCGCGCTGGACGCGGTGCTGGCGGATCCGCGGGTGGACGCGGCGATCGCGGCGTTCGTGCCGCCGCTCGGCGTGCGGCAGCAGGATGTGGCGGCGGCGATCGTGGAGGCGCGGCGGGCGCGGCCGGGGAAGCCGCTGGTGGCGGTGTTGATGGGGCGGGAGGGGCTGCCGGAGGGGCGCGCGGAGCTGGGCGCGGCGGGGGTGCCGGCGTACATCTTCCCGGAGTCCGCGGCCCGGGCGCTCGCGGCGATGGACGCGTACCGGCGGTGGCTGGAGCGGCCGCTCGGCGTGGTGCGGACCTTCGAGGTGGACCGGGGCACGGTCCGGCGGGTGATCGAGGATGCCCTGGCCGCGGGGCGCATGCATCTCACCACGATGGAAGCGATGGCGATCCTGCGCGCGTACGGGATCCCCACCGTGGAGTGCCGGCTGGCGCGGAGCGCGGATGAGGCGGCCGCGGCGGCGGAGGCGATCGGATTCCCGGTCGTGCTGAAGGTCCTGTCGCGGCACATCGTGCACAAGAGCGACGTGGGCGGCGTGGCCGTGGACCTGCGCGGACCCGAGGAGGTCCGGGATGCGTACCGTCGCATGATGCAACGGATCGCGGAGGTGGCGCCGGGCGCGGATGTGGACGGGGTCCTGGTCCAGCCGTTCATCAAGGGCGGCCGCGAGACGATCATCGGCATGACGCTGGACCGGAGCTTCGGGCCGGTGCTGATGTTCGGGCTGGGTGGGATCTACGTGGAGGCGCTGGGCGACGTTGCGTTCCGCGTGGAGCCGGTCTCGGACGTGGACGCCTGGGAGATGGTGCGCGGGATCCGGGGCCGGCGGCTCCTGGAAGGGTTCCGGGGCGAGCCGCCGGCGGATCAGGCGCTACTGGTCGAGGTGATCCAGCGGGTCTCCCAGCTCGTGGGCGAGCACCACGAGATCCAGGAGCTGGACATCAACCCGTTCGTGGCGTTCGAGGTCGGCGGGCTCGCGCTGGACGCCCGGATCCGGGTCGGGCCGGCGGAGTCCGCGCCGCGGGGCGGGCTGCGGGACCGGGAGCGGGAGGAGGCGACGTCGTCGCTCCTCCCCGCCGGCTAATCCTCTTCGTCCCCGAGCTTCTCCAACCCGCCGTAGAGGGCGGCGTAGAGCCGGGCGTTCTGCTGCACGATCTTCACGTAGTCCCGGGTCTCGGCGAACGGGATCCGCTCGGTGAACACTTCCAGGTCCCGATACTCCGGGAGCCCACGCCAGCGGACCACCCGGGTGGGACCGGCGTTGTACGCCACCAGCGCCTCGGTCACGTTGCCGCCGTACCGCTCCAGCATGGCGGCCAGGTACATCGTGCCCAGCTTGATGTTGATCTCGGGGTCCTTGAGCCGGGCCGTGGTGATGTTGCCGAGCCCGGCCTGACGGGCGAGCTGCCGGGCGGTCGCGGGCATGAGCTGCATGAGCCCGACGGCGCCGGCGGGGCTCACCGCGCCGGGCAGGAACATGGACTCCTGGCGGATCAGGCCGGCCACCAGGTACGGATCGATCTTCCGGCGCCGGGCCTCCCGGATGATGATCTCCCGGTACGGGAACGGATACACGATCCGGAGCAGGCGCGCGTTCCAGCGGCCCTCGGCACGGTGGAGCTGCCGGCCCAGCCGGATCGCGGCGAAGGTCTCGCCCCGTTCGTGGAAGGCCTCGGCCAGGTTGTAGAGCGCCTCGCGGTTCTCGGCGTAGACCTCCCGGGCCCGGTCGATCTCGAAGGAGGCGGCGTCGTCGAGCCCGAGCTCGCGGAGCGCGGTGACGCGGAAGATGACGTCATCCAGCTCGGGCGACGCCGGGGCCGGGGGCGGCTCGGGCGCGAGCGCCGTGCGCCACACGGACTCGCCCAGGAGGTCCGCGGCGCGCATGCCGTAGTACGTGATGGGATCCGCCTGCACGACCTCCCGGAGCAGATCCTCGGCCCGGGCCTGGTTGCCGAGACGCAGATAGCTCAGTGCGGCCCAGTACGCGGCCTGCTGGGCCCGGCCGGGATCCGTGTGCGCCCGGTAGCGCTCGAAGATGGAGACGGCCTCGTCGAAGTTCCCCTCGATGTGGGCGAGCCCGCCCAGCCGCATGGCCGCGAGCCCGGCCTCCGCGATCTCAGGGTGGTCGTTGATCGCGCGGCGGTAGTACTCCCGGGCGCGGTCCAGATTCCCCGCGTCGTGCTCCAGGTCCGCGAGGATGTAGAGCGCCTCGGCCGCGGCCGGCTCCTGCGGGTACTCCGCAGCGACCCGCTCGAACGTCTTGCGGGCGGCGGTGACCTTGTTCTGGCGGAACTGGGAGCGGCCGGCCAGGAGGAGCGCGTCCGCGGCGATGCGTCGGGTCGGCTCCTCGTTGGCGAGCGCGCTGAGCCGCCGCTCGGCCTGCTCGTACCGCCGGGCCTGGAAGAGCCGGCGTCCGACCTCGAGGCGGAGCTCCGCGCGCTCCGCGGGCGTTCCGCGCCCGGCGTTGAGGTAGGCGTCCACCCCGGCCACCCCGCGGTCGACGTTGCCGTGGCGCAGGTAGGTACGGCCGATCAGGAGGCGGTCCTCCGGGCCGATGCCCGGCAGCCCGTTGAGGGTGCGGGCGGCGTCCACGGCCACCCGCGTCTGCGGCGCGGTCTCGAGCACGGTACGGAACGCGGCCCGCGCGTCGGCGGTGTCCCCGAGCTGGAGGCGCAGCTCGCCGACCTGGACCCAGGCCTCGGCCCGGGCGGCCGCCGAGGGCAGCTCCCGGGCGTACTGGAGGGCCGCGTCAAGCGCACCCGTCGGGTCCGCCGCCTTGCGCCGGGCCTTGACCAGCGCCCGCCAGCCCCGCTCCCGGACGAGCTCCGGGTCCATGGCGGCGAGGAGGCGACGCACCGTGGCCGTGTCCCCGGCGTCCGCGGCGGTCTCCGCGGCGAGGGCCCGGGACCAGTCTCCGAGCGCGGGCGCGAGCGACGCCGCGTGGTCGAACGCCTCCAGCGCGCCCGCCACGTCCCCGGCGCGGCTGAGTCCGATCCCACGGCGCATCTCGGCGAGCCCCTTCCCGGGGTCCTCGGCCGGACGACCAGCGGCGACGGTCGGGGCGAACACGGCCACAGAGGCGGCCGACAGGGCCGGCGCGGCGGGGATGACCGCGAGCGCGGCCGCGAATCCGACGGCGGCAACGGCGGAGACCATAGGCGGAACTACCTCAGCGGACGGACACTACTTCATCGAAGGCGAGCGACGCCGGCCACTCCACGTCCTCATACACATGGAAGATCCGGACCCGGTACGCGCCGCGCTCGAGCCCGCGGGCCATGACCTGGTAGGCGAAGCCGGTGCTTCCTTCCTCGCAGGGACTTCCTGCGCGCGAGCGCGCGATGATGCGCACGAGCAGCTCGCGGCCGTCCCGCTCCACGTGTCCGCGCAGCCCCTGGCAGCCGTTCGGCGTGGGCACCACGCCGCTGATCAGGATCTCGCCCCGCCGACCGGACACGGCCGGGGCGTCTCGAGTGGCGGCGGGCATGGTCCCGAACCCGACGCCATACTCGAGCTCTGCGGGTGGCGCGAACGGCTCGGCGCATGCGGCCAGGGCGAGGATCAGGATCGGGAACCAGCGGGGCACGGCGAACTCCAGGGGCGCTCGGGCGCCCGGTGCGGGCCGACGAACGGGGCGTGTGCAAGGGCACGTCGCCACGGTGTCCATACTATCATGACGAACGGCGGCGCGCCAGAGTTGCACGGTGGGAGAAGTCCCGGTGCGGCAGGGGTTTGGCGCGGGCCAGGCCGCCGGGGAACGCCGGTCCGTGCCGGCGCGTAGATTGGACAGCACCACCAGCCGGGACAGGGCTCCGGTCCGGGCTCGGGCGGGACCGGCCGCGTGGCGGAGCGACGAGCGGACGAGCGAGACAGCCATGATGTGGGAGACGACGAGGCGGAACCAGACGGGGCGGAACCGGCGCATCTGGTCCGTGTGGATCGTGGCGCTGGGCCTGGCCCTGGTGCCCGATGGCGCGGCGGCGCAGTACTTCGGGCAGAACAAGGTGCAGTACGAGTCCTTCGACTTCCGGGTGCTGCGCACGGACCACTTCGAGGTGCACTACTACCCGGAGGAGGCGGAGGCGGCCCGGGACGCGGCGAGGATGGCGGAGCGGTGGTACGCGCGGCTGTCGAAGCTGTTCGGGCACGAGTTCAACGGCCGGAGGCCGATCATCCTGTACGCGGACCATCCGGACTTCCAGCAGACGAACGTGGTGGAGGGCTCGATCGGGGAGTCGACGGGCGGCGTGACCACGGCCTTGCGGGAGCGGGTGGTGCTGCCGCTCACGGGTCTGGACGGCGAAACGGACCACGTGCTGGGCCACGAGATCGTGCACGTGTTCCAGTACGACATTGCGCAGGCGCCGAACGGCGGCGGGCTCTCGGGGATGAGCCGGCTGCCGCTCTGGTTCGTGGAAGGGCTGGCGGAGTACCTGTCGCTGGGGCGGGAGGATGCGCAGACGGCCATGTGGCTGCGGGACGCGGTGCTGCGGGACGACATCCCGACGCTGGACAAGCTCTCGCGGGACTCGCGCTACTTTCCGTACCGGTTCGGGCACGCGGTGTGGGCATATATCGGTGGGCGCTGGGGCGACGAGGTGATCGGCCCGCTGTACCGCTCGGCGCTGCGCCGGGGGCTGGAGGGCGGCATTCTGGAGACGCTCGGGCTGAGCGCGGACTCGCTGTCGAAGGAGTGGGCGGCGGCGCTGCGGGAGACCTACGGGACGGTGGTGTCCGAGCGCACGCCGCCGGCGGAGGCGGGGCGGCGGGTCATCGGCGGCGAAGGGCCGGGCCGGATGAACCTGGCGCCGGCGCTGAGCCCTGACGGGCGCTACGTCGCCTACTACTCGGAGCGTGGGCTGTTCACGATCGATCTCTGGCTGGCGGACGCGGAGACGGGGAAGGTCCTGCGGCGGCTGGCGAGCCCGAGCACGGATCCGCACTTCGACGCGCTGAGCTTCACCCACTCGGCGGGCTCGTGGTCCCCGGACGGCACACGGTTCGTGTACGTGGTCTTCGCGCAGGGCCGGAACGAGCTGGCGATCGCGGACGTGGCCACGGGGAAGGTGCTGCGGCGGCTGGCCGTGCCGGGCGTGGGCGCGATCACGAGCCCGGCTTGGTCTCCGGACGGGCGCAGGATCGCGTTCTCGGGGATGTCCGGCGGGATTTCGGACCTGTACGTGGTGGACGTGGAGGACGGGAGCGTGCGGGCGCTGACCCGGGACCGGGAGGCGCAGCTCCAACCGGCGTGGTCGCCGGACGGGCGGACGCTGGCGTACGTGACGGACGATGTTCCGGGCACGGACCGGCGGTGGCTGGACTTCGCGCCCACGGGCCTCGCACTGCTGGACGTGGAGACCGGGGAGGTCCGGCGGCCGCGGCAGTTCGAGGGGGCGAGGCACACGAGCCCGCAGTTCTCGCCGGACGGCCGGTCGCTGTACTTCGTGGCGGTCCGGGACGGGACGCCGGACGTGTACCGGCTGGATCTGCAAACGGACGCGGTGCACCAGGTCACCCGGCTCGCCACGGGGGTGAGCGGGATCTCGGGGATGTCCACGCCGCTCTCGGTGGCGTCGCGGAGCGGGCGGCTCGCGTACGTGGCCTTCGAGGAACGGGGCTACGCCATCTATGCGCTGGAGCCCGGGGCCGCGCTGGGGACGCGGGTCGAGCCCGTGGCGGGGCTGGGCGCGGTGGGCGGGATGCTCCCGCCGGTGGAACCGTCCGAGGAGTCCCTCGTGGACTCGTACCTCGCCGATGCGGCGACCGGACTCCAGCCGGCGGAGGAGTTCACGGATTCGCGCTACCGGCCGTCGCTCCGGCTGGACTACATCGGTCCGCCGACGGTGGGCGTGGCGGTGGACCGGTCCAGCACGATGCTCGGCGGCAGCGCGGCGTTCTACTTCGGGGACCTGCTGGGGAACCGCCAGCTCGCGGTCGGCGTGCAGGCGCAGGGAACGCTGAAGGACGTGGGCGGGCAGGTCATCTACACGAACCGGGCGCACCGCTGGAACTGGCTGGTCGGCGCCGGCCGGGTGCCGTACCTGACGGGCGCGACGTACATACGGGACACGACGGTGGTGGTCGGGGGCGCGCCGACCCGCGGCCGGGTCGTGGGCACCTACCGGGACCGGATCTACCTGGACCAGGCGCTGGTGACCGCCCAGTACCCGTTCAGCACCACGCGGCGGCTCGAGGTATCGGGGGGGTACACGCGCTACGGGTTCGACCGCGAGATCGAGCGAGTCCTGTTCGTGGGCGGCCGGGAGGCGGACCGGACGGTGGAGAGTCTGGAGGCGCCGGACGGGTTCGGCCTGGTCCAGACCGCGTTCGCGCTGGTGGGCGACAACTCGTACTTCGGGTTCACCTCGCCGGTGACGGGCCAGCGGTTCCGTTTCGAACTCTCGCCGCGCTTCGGGTCACTGAACTTCCACACGGTGCTGGCCGACTACCGGCGCTACTTCTTCCGGAATCCGTTCACGCTGGCGGTCCGGGGGCTCCACTACGGGCGCTACGGCCGGGACGGCGAGAGCCCGCGGCTGACGTCGCTGTACCTGGGCGAGCCGACACTGGTCCGGGGCTACGGGCTCGGCTCGTTCGACCCGACGGAGTGCACGCGAGTGGAAGACGAGGCGGGCCGGTGCGTGGAGTTCGACCGGCTGGTCGGCACGCGCATGAGCGTGGCGAACGTGGAGCTGCGTGTACCGCTCCTGGGCACGTCGGAGTTCGGGCTGCTGAACGTGCCGTTCCTGCCCACGGAGTTGGCGGCGTTCGTGGACGCGGGCGCGGCCTGGACCGCGGACGAGTCGCCGTCGCTCACGCTGGCGCGGCGGTCCCTGGACCGGATCCCGGTGTTCAGCGCGGGGCTCAGCGCGCGGATCAACCTGCTCGGGTACGCGGTGGCGGAGATCTATTATGCGTATCCGTTCCAGAGGCCGGAGAAGGGGGGGCATTTCGGGTTCAGTCTGGCGCCGGGGTGGTAGGGAGGGGGGCAACCTTCGCGGCAATGCTGCCTTTCCGGGTCGTGCACGAGCACGTGCACGAGCACGAGCACGGGGCAGCCGTCGCGGCTGGGCGGTGTTACCGGGTCGAGCGCGAGTATGGGGCCACGTTCGCGGTAGGGCTACCTTGCCGGGTCGAGTACGGGGGCAACCTTCGCGGCAATGCTGCCTTTCCGGGTCGTGCACGAGCACGTGCACGAGCACGAGCACGGGGCAGCCGTCGCGGCTGGGCGGTGTTACCGGGTCGAGCGCGAGTATGGGGCCACGTTC
>Ga0207874_1000207_pt1 | contig 88905 bp, 85 predicted proteins | sample HigsolmetaAR201D_FD_184833 | JGI IMG/M metagenome (GOLD analysis project Ga0207874, IMG submission 184833) | Ionic liquid and high solid enriched microbial communities from the Joint BioEnergy Institute, USA - AR20-1-D (SPAdes) (version 2) ...
GCGGCGGGCGGCGGTGCGGCCCAGCTTGCTCCACATTGACCAACGCGCTATACAGCAGAGACGCGTTACGATAGGGCAGCCAATGGAAAAGTCTGACCTCTCACACCACATCCTGAGCCGCTTCAATGACGACCTCGAGCGCGTGCGCACGAACGTGCTGCAGATGGGCGGGTTCGTCGAGGAACAGTTACGCCTGGCTGTCGAGGCGCTGGTGCAGGGCGACAGCAGCCTCGGCGAGCAGGTTGCGCAGGGCGACGCGAAGGTCAATGCGATGGAGGTCGCGATCGACGAGGACTGCAGCCGCATACTGGCGACCCGAAATCCCGCGGCATCCGATCTGCGTTTGATCGTGGCGGTCATCAAGACGATCACGGACCTGGAGCGGATCGGCGACGAGGCCGAGAAGATTGGATACATCGCATCGCGGCTGGCAACAGTGGAGCGGCCGGCTGACCGCTATCGTGAAATCAAGCATCTCGGCCGGCTCGTCGGCGATTTGCTGCACGAGGCGCTCGATGCGTTTGCGCGCATGGACCCGGAAGCGGCGGTTGAGGTGGCGAAGAAGGATCGCCTCGTCGACGAGGAATACGAAGCCATTCAGCGCCAATGCATCACGTTCATGATGGAGGACCCGCGCACGATCCGTCGCGCGCTCGATGTGCTGTGGGTGGCGCGCGCTCTCGAGCGGATCGGTGATCATGCCAAGAACGTGTGCGAGTACGTGGTGTACATGGCATACGGCAAGGATGTCCGCCATCTAGCGATGGAGGACATCGAGAAGCACGTGCAAGTTCGTGCGCAACGCACGCTGTAGCCGTCGATGCAGCTCCCCGTCGGTCGTCGCGCGGGCAATGTGCTCGGGTTTCTGGCCTGTGCCGGGCTGCTCGCGTATGCGTTGTACGCCGAGCATGTGCTCGGATTGACGCCGTGTCCGCTTTGTATTTTTCAGCGTGTGGCGGTCATGGCCGTCGGCGTGCTGTTCGTGGTGGCGGCAATCCATCACCCGGTGCATCGGGGCGCCCGCGTGTATGGCGCGCTGATCGCGCTGGCAGCCTTGGGTGGGATTGCCATCGCCGGACGTCACATTTGGATCCAGGCCCAGCCGCCGGGCACGGTTGCAGCATGCGGCGCCGACCTCGACTACATGCTGGAAATCATGCCTCTTAGAGAGGTCGTCGCGAAGGTGCTCACTGGCTCCGGCGAATGCGGCACGATCGATTGGACGTTGCTGGGATTGTCAATGCCCTGGTGGGTAGCGATCTCGCTCGCGGTGCTCGCGGGCTACGGGCTCCTCGTGAACGTGCAGCGGTCGGCGTAGCCCGGCTTTGACGCTCTCAGCTGTCAGCACCCAGCTGCCTGCGCCGCCGTCACCGAATCGTCACAATCGTCACCGCGTCGGCTGTCGTTCCACGAGCAGCAGCTCCATGATGCGCTCGTACATCTCCGACAACTTGTCAATGTCTGCCACACGCACGTTCTCGTTGACCTTGTGAATCGTCGCGTTGCTGACCCCGAGCTCGACGACTTGTGCGCCGGTCGGAGCGATGAAACGTCCATCCGAGGTGCCGCCCGTGGTGGACAGCTCCGGTGTCCGTCCGGTTTTTTCCTTGACCGCTTGAATCACCGCATTGGAGAGCTCGCCGGGCGGCGTGAAGAAGGGTAGACCCGACACAAACCACTCCAGGGTGTAATTGACCCTGTGACGGTTCAGGATCTCGGTGATGGTCTGCTGCAGCTTCTCTACTGTCTGCTCGGTCGAGAAGCGAATGTTGAAGCGCGCTTTCAGCTCCCCCGGAATGACATTGGGTGCACCGGTGCCTGCGTTGATGTTCGAGATCTGAAAAGTGGTGGGCTGGAAGAACTCGTTACCTTGATCCCACACGCGGCTCACCAGCTCGGCGAGCGCCGGAGCGACTGCGTGGACCGGGTTGTCCGCAAGGTGCGGGTAGGCCACGTGGCCCTGCACGCCATGGACCGTGAGCTTGCCGGACAACGATCCTCGCCGTCCGATCTTGATCGTATCGCCGACCGCGTCGGAGCTGGTTGGCTCGCCGACGATGCACCAGGTGATCTTTTCGCCGCGCGCCTCCAGCACCTCGACGACGCGGCGCGTGCCGTCGATGGAGGGGCCTTCCTCATCGCTCGTGAGCAGAAAGGCGAGCGTCCCAGAATGGTTCGGATAGCGGGCGATGAAGCGCTCGGTCGCCGTCACCATTGCTGCCAGACCGCTCTTCATGTCGGCCGCGCCGCGGCCGTATAGGAACCCGTCGCGCACGACTGGTTCGAACGGATCGGTCTGCCACTCTTCGCGCGGTCCTGTCGGGACGACGTCCGTGTGCCCGGCAAAGCAGAGCACGGGCGGCTCGCTGCCATGCAATGCCCACAGGTTCTCGACCGGCCCAAAAGGCATGCGCTCGAGGCGGAATCCGAGCGCCTCGAGACGCTTACCGATGATCTCGAGGCAGCCCTGATCGTCCGGGCTCACGGACGGCCGCCGAATCAATTCCTGAGTCAGGGCAAGCGATGGGGAAACGGCACTAGACAACGTTGGCTCCGGTGAGAGATGGCGCGCAAGGGGGAAAGTCGCGGACTTATAGCGAACGCGACCCCTGGGAGCAAGCGATGCGGACGTAACTGACCCCATCCCACGCGGCAGGTGCGGTCGTAACAAAACTGTCACGAAAGGCGGGCAGACTTGCGCACAGCCAGGTTGGCGTACGCGGCGAGGTTTCAGCCCATGAAGCGGCGGCTCACGTTCAGTATCCCTGCGGCTTTGCTGACGCTCTGGATCGTCGCGGTCCCTTGGAGCGCGTCAGCGCAGAGCATGATCAGGATTGACGGCTCGAGCACGGTCTTCCCGATCGCAGAGGCGGTGGCCGAGGAGTTTCAGATCGCGAAGCGTGGCAAGGTGCGTATTACGGTGGGGATCTCGGGTACGGGTGGTGGGTTCAAGCGCTTCTGCCGTGGCGAGATCGACATCGCGAACGCATCCCGTCCGATCTTGAAGGATGAGATGGAAGCGTGCCGTCGCGCAGGGATCAAATACCTCGAGGTGCCGGTCGCCTTCGATGCGCTGACGGTCGTGGTCAATCCGAAGAACACATGGGTCGAATCCCTGACGCTCGACGATCTCAAGAAGATCTGGGAGCCTGCTGCTCAGGGCCGCGTGACCCGCTGGGACCAGGTGAGGCCGGAATGGCCCGCGCGGCCGCTCGTGCTGTTCGGACCTGGCGCGGACTCAGGAACGTTCGATTACTTTACCGAAGCGGTCAACGGCAAATCCAAGGCGAGTCGCGGCGATTTTGCTGCGAGCGAGGATGACAACGTCATCGTGCAAGGGGTCGAGACCAACGCGAATGCGCTCGGCTACTTCGGCTACGCGTACTATGTCGAGAACAAGGATCGCGTGCGTGCGGTGCCAATCGTGAATTCCGCGGGCAAGGCGGTCATGCCGAGCATCGAAGCAGTGACCGACGGCAGCTATGAGCCGCTGTCTCGGCCTTTATTCATCTACGTGAGCGAAGCGGCAACGCAGCGCTCGGAAGTGCGTGAGCTGGTCACCTTCTACATGACCGAAGGGCCGGCGCTGGCACGGGAGGTCGGTTACGTACCGCTTCCTGCTGCGGCCTATCAGCAGGCGCTGGAGCGTTTCAATGCAAACAAGCTCGGCACCGTGTTCGGCGGTGTGCCGGAAGTAGGGGTGACCATCGAAGAGCTGCTCGCTCGGGAAGGAAAGCTCTAGCGCCCTGCCGAGCGTCTTCTGCGAGAGTCGGCCCGCGTCTGGTAAAGTTCGCACCGGCGCGCGCCCTCTAAAGGGCGCGCGCCGTTTCACAAGCGGTAAAACGTCGAAGTTCCAATCTTGAGCGCCACTGACTTCACACCAGGTTTGTCTCGGGGCGCGCTGCGCTATCGCAAGATGCGCGATCGCCTGGTCGAGCTCTTTCTCTTGGCTGCGGGACTGGTCGCGGTGTTCACGACGCTGGCGATTGTCGCGATCCTGCTGTACGAGTCGAGCGCGTTTTTCGAACATGTCTCGATCGTCGAATTCTTGACCGACACAATGTGGACGCCGCTGTTCGCTGACGCACGCTACGGCATTCTGCCGCTCGTTGCTGGCACGGTCACCACCACGTTGGTGGCGCTGCTCGTAGCAGTGCCGCTGGGTACGTTGATCGCGATCTACCTGAGCGAGTTTGCGCCCACCAAGGTGCGCGAGATCGTCAAACCGATCCTCGAGCTGCTGGGTGCGGTGCCCACGGTCGTGTACGGCTACTTTGCACTTACGATCGTGACGCCGGCGCTGCAGTGGCTCATGCCCGAGCTGCCTGGCTTCAACATGCTCAGCGCGGGGCTGGTGATCGGGCTGATGATCGTGCCGTACGTGAGCTCGCTCAGCGAAGATGCGATGCGAGCTGTGCCGCGCTACATGCGCGAAGGCTCCTATGCAATGGGCGCAACGCGTCTGCAGACGGCGTTGCACGTGGTCGTTCCAGGTGCATTCTCCGGGCTCGCGGCGGCGTTCATTCTCGGTATCTCGCGAGCGGTGGGCGAGACCATGGTGGTTGCGATCGCGGCCGGGATGCAGCCGAACTTCACCTTTGACCCGCGCGAGCCCGCCGCCACGATCACCGCCTACATCGTGCAGGTCAGCCTCGGCGATCTGCCGCACGGAAGCATCGGCTATCAAAGTATCTTCGCCGCCGGGCTCGTTCTCATGATTCTGACGCTGATCTTCAACGTGATCGGATTCTCGCTCACGCGGCGATTCCGGGAGGCGTACTGATGAGCGCGCATTCCAGCATCGCGCCGTTTCTCGATCCGAAGCTCGTACGCGAGGGGCTCGCACGACGCAAACGTCTCGATCAGGTGTTCGTCGTCATCGGGCTGATCGTCATGCTGAGCTGCCTGATGATTCTCACGGTGCTCTTCGTTGACCTCGTGCGTAACGGCGCGGAGCGCCTGACGTGGGACTTTTTCACGAATTTCGCATCGCGGCGTCCCGAGCGAGCCGGTATCTTGGCAGCATGGGTTGGCACGAGTCTCATCATGCTCGTGACTGCGGTTTGCGCCGTGCCGGTCGGTGTCGCGGCCGCCATTTACCTCGAGGAGTACGCACCGAAGAACTGGTTCACGGCGATCATCGAGATCAATGTGACGAATCTGGCAGGCGTGCCATCGATCGTGTACGGGTTGCTCGCCCTCGGGTTGTTCGTCTACCAATTCGATCTCGGGCAGAGCATCGCGGCCGCCGGGCTGACGCTCGCGCTGCTGATTCTGCCGATCGTGATCGTCGCGACACGCGAGGCGATTCGAGCCGTTCCGAACGCCATTCGCGAGGCTGCTTACGGGCTTGGCGCAACGCGCTGGGAAGTGACCAAGGACCACGTGCTGCCGTACTCCACGGGCGGTATCTTGACCGGCATGATCCTCGGCCTTTCCCGCGCAATCGGCGAGACCGCGCCGATCATTACGATCGGCGCCTTGAGTTTCATCGCCTTCTTGCCGGAAGCGCCGTTTCAGCGGGAATTCCCTTTCATCTCGTTCGGCTGGCTCGACGATCCGTTCACGGCCATGCCCATCCAGATGTTCAATTGGGTGTCGCGTCCGGATCCTGCTTTCCAGGCGAATGCGGCCGCGGCCGGAGCCATCTTGCTCGGCATGACGTTGCTGATGAACGGCATCGCCATCTGGATTCGTTATCGTTATCGCAAGAAGATCAATTGGTAGGTCCGCTGCACTGGAAACCCGTGGCGATTTACACGATCGTTTGAGCACAGGTACACGACGATGGATTCCAGCACGATGGCCCGCGCACATTCCGGTCCGCATACTGCGGAGCAGCGCCGCGAGGAGCAGCCATTGCGAAACGATCAGCTGACGGCCGAGGCGCACAGTGCTGCGCCGAGGCTTTCGTTCCCCGTCGACGATACTCGCAAGGCACGCTCTCTCAAGGTCAAGGCCTCGGTCGAGAATCTGAGCTTTTATTACGGGGAGCACCAAGCGCTCAAGAACTTGACCATTCCGATTGCGGAAAAGCAGGTGACGGCTCTAATCGGCCCGTCCGGCTGCGGTAAGAGCACGTTTCTACGGTGCTTCAACCGCATGCACGATCTGCAGCCGGGCACGCGCTATGAAGGCCGCATCATCCTCTATCCCGACAATCTCAACCTGGTTGGGAACGATGTCGATCCGATCGAAGTGCGCATGCGGATCGGCATGGTGTTCCAGAAGCCCAACCCATTCCCCAAGTCGATCTTCGAGAACGTCGCATACGGTCTGCGGTTGCGCGGCGTGCGCAATCGTGCAGTGCTCGCGGAGGAGGTCGAGAAGGCATTGCGGGGTGCGGCTCTGTGGGACGAGGTGAAGGATCGCTTGCAGGATTCGGCGCTCGCGCTGTCCGGCGGTCAGATGCAGCGGCTCTGCATTGCGCGCGCTCTGGCCACGAAACCGGAAATCCTGCTCTTCGACGAACCGACGTCTGCGCTCGATCCGATCGCAACCGCGAAGATCGAAGAGCTGATCTCGACGTTGCGCGATCAGGTCACGGTGCTGATCGTCACACACAATATGCAGCAGGCCGCGCGCGTGTCGGATTACACTGCGTTCATGTACCTGGGCGAGCTCATCGAGTTCGACGAGGCCGCCAAGATCTTCACGAACCCGAGCAAGAAGGCCACCGAAGACTACATCACCGGGCGTTATGGTTAGGTTGGAGGCCGTCGCCTCCAGGCTGTAGTCGCGCCCAGCGCGGGCCCGCCGACGTTCAGCACGGTTGCGTGAGGGCCAGTCGCTTGTCGCCCGTGTTCAGCGAATGGGAAATCGCGCATCAAGCAGGTAAACTCGCGCTTCGTTTTCTTGCTCCGTTCGTAGCTGATCACATGTCTCTGCAAGCCCTCATCGAGTCTGCTTTCGAGCATCGTGCCGAGTTCACACCTCAGAACGCACCCTCTGATGTCAGACAAGCCGTCGACGAGGCTATTACCCTCCTGGACAGCGGTCGGGCGCGTGTCGCGGAGAAGGTCGACGGGGAGTGGCGTGTCAACCAGTGGCTCAAGAAGGCGGTTCTGTTGTCGTTTCGACTGAACGACAATCAGCTCATCGAAGCGGGCTACACGCGCTTCTTCGACAAGGTGCCGCTCAAGTACGCGTCACAGGACGAAGCGCAGCTGCGTGCTGGAGGAGTGCGCATCGTGCCGCATGCGCTTGTGCGCCGTGGCGCGTATGTCGCCCCCAATGCGGTGCTCATGCCGTCGTACGTGAACATCGGCGCTTATGTCGGCGAAGGCACCATGGTGGATACGTGGGCGACTGTCGGCTCATGTGCGCAGATCGGCCGTAACGTGCACCTTTCCGGCGGCGTCGGTATCGGAGGTGTGCTCGAGCCGCTGCAAGCCAATCCCACGATCATCGAAGACAACTGCTTCATCGGCGCTCGCTCGGAGATCGTCGAAGGCGTCATCGTTGAAGAAGGGGCAGTCATCTCCATGGGCGTCTACATCGGCGCAAGCACGCGCATTTACGACCGCGAACGCGACGAGGTCTTGTATGGGCGCGTGCCGGCCGGCGCCGTTGTCGTGCCGGGAAGCTTGCCTGCGGCAAACGGCAAGTACAGTCTCTATTGCGCCGTCATCGTCAAGCGCGTCGACGCGCAAACCAGAGCGAAGGTGGAGATCAACGAGCTGTTGCGCGAAAGCGCGAGTAACTGAGCCTGAGCTCTGTCGGGCTCTTGAAGGGAGCGCGGCTTCAGCGCTCCCTAGCGCCTACAGCCTGCAGCGCCCCTTCAACGTCCGAGAACGTAGTCGCGAATCCTGTGCGCGGCCTCGACACATTCAGCGTGAGAGGCTACGAGCGAGATGCGCACGCGGCCACGACCCGGATTACCGTTGGCAGTATCGCGTGCCAGGTAGCGCCCTGGCAGCACCGTGACGTGCTTGCGCTCGAACAGCTCACGCGTGAAGCGTTCGTCGTCAGGGACGCTGGGCCACAGGTAAAAGCTCGCCGGGGGCGCTTCAACCGGCAACGCTTCACGCAAGATCGGCAGAACGGCAGCGAACTTCGCGCGGTACAACCTGCGATTCTCGACGACGTGCGCATCGTCGTTCCACGCGGCAATGCTCGCGAGCTGCGCATGTAGCGGCATGGCGCAGCCATGATAGGTGCGATAGAGCAGGAACGAGCGCAGAATCCTTGGGTCGCCCGCAACGAATCCGGAACGAAGCCCCGGCACACTGGAGCGTTTGGAGAGGCTGTGAAAGACGACGCAGCGCTCGAACGAGCTGTGTCCCGACGCTATCGCCGCTTGCAACAGGCTCGGCGGCGGAGCGGACTCGTCGAGATAGATCTCGCTGTAGCACTCGTCCGAGGCGATCACGAAGTCATAGCGGTCCGCGAGCTCGAGCGCGCGACGCAGATAATCGAGTGACGCTACGGCACCGGTGGGGTTGGCCGGCGAGCACAGGAACAACAGTTGGCATCGCTGCCAAGTGCTTGCCGGAACGCGTTCGAGATCGGGCAGGCCGTGCTCGTTCTGCTCGAGGAAGTAAGGTTCTGCGCCCGCGAGCAGAGTTGCACCCTCGTAGATCTGATAGAACGGATTGGGCATCGCGACCAGTGGCGCCCTCGTCGCGTCAACGACGGCCTGTACAAAGGCGAACAATGCTTCCCGCGTGCCGTTGACGGGTAGGACCATCGAGTCGGGATCCACTGTGCCAGGGAGCAGCTGGAAACGTCGTGTGAGCCAGCCGCTCACTGCCTGACGAAACTGCGGCAGCCCTGCGGTTGCGGGATAGCTGCCGAGCGTCTCGAGATTTTGTGTGAGGGCTTCGAGCACGACGTCAGGCGGTGCATGGCGCGGCTCGCCGATCGACAGTGATATGTGACGAAGCGAGGACGGCGGTACTGCGTCGGCGAGCAACTTGCGCAGACGCTCGAACGGATAGGGCCGCAACCGAGCTAACGACGGATTCATGGCAAGCTCACGGGCGCCGATCGAGCGCTTCTGTCAGGCGCTGCGCGAGTCGTTCGCGCCGTTCGCTGCTCAAAGGCCGGCCGGCCTCGTCCGTCACATAGAAGACATCTTCGGCCCGTTCGCCGACGGTTACGATCTTCGAAGTGTGGATACTGATGTTCTCGCTCATGAAAACCTTGGCAACTTCCGACAGTAAGCCCGGTCGATCTCCGGCAATGAGCTCGACGATCGTGCGTTGGTTCACGGGATCCTCACTGAAGGCGATCTGCGTAGGCGTCGAGAACATGCGTACCTGACGCGGAGCGCGACGAGTGACCGTGACCACTGCATCGTCCTGACGCGAAAGGGCCTGTGCAAGCTGCTGTTGTATATCACGAATGCGTGCCGGGTCGGCGATTTCGGCGCCGGTGTCCTCGAGCACATGATAGACGTCCAAGCTGAAGCCGTCGGCGGTCGGCGTAATGCGCGCATCGACGATGTTCAGTCCGAGCTGATCGAGCAGAGCCGTGGTGCGCGCAAAGCTGCGCTGTTGTTGCGGCGTGTAGGTCGAGATGCCCGTTCCGCCGCGCCCTGAGCGTTGCTGCACCGATACGAGTGAGGTCGTATCGCTCGGCTCTCGATCTACCAACATCTGCGTATGCCAGGTGATCTCCGCGGGCGTGTGACGCAGGAAGTACGTGTCGGTGAAGCGGCTCCAGACGCGCTCGAGCTTCTCTTTGCTGATGCCAGCCTCGAGGATCAGCTCGCGTGCCTGTGCCTGAGTCTCGGCGATCAGTTGCTCCTTGTCGATCGGGTTCTCGAGCCCACGTCGCAGCGCCTGCTTCGTCCGTTCGTAGAACTCGGCTAGCAGCGCCGCCTTCCAGCTGTTCCACAGCTTCGGGTTCGTCCCACGGATGTCTGCGACTGTCAGGACGTAAAGATAATCCAGATGCGTCTGATCGCCGACCAGCTCGGCGAACTCGTGGATGACCTTGGGATCAGAAATGTCCTTCTTCTGCGCAGTCACCGACAGCATCAGGTGATTGCGCACGAGCCAAGCGACCAGCCGGGCATCGTACGGCGACAGACCTTGCTCCAGGCAGAACGCTTCGGCGTCGACAGCGCCCAGCTCGGAGTGATCGCCGCCGCGACCCTTGGCGATGTCATGGAAGAGTGCCGCCAGATACGCCAGCTCCGGCTTTGGGAGCGATTGCATGATCCGCGACAGTTGCGGCAGCTCGTGATTGTATTGAGGCAACGCGAGGCGTCGCAGATTACGCACGACGAACAGGGTATGCGCATCGACCGTGTAGGTGTGAAACAGGTCGTACTGCATGCGTCCGACGATGCGCCCGAATGCCGGAATGTATCGGCCGAGCACACCGTAGAGATTCATGCGACGCAGCTGATGCGTCACCCCGACAGGCGCACGCAGTATCTCCAAGAACAGGCGATGATTGCGCGGGTGTTGCCGAAATTCCTCATCGATCAGCCACAGGTGTCGTGTCAGCTGACGAATCGTCGAGGCTCGCACGCCACGCACCTCGGGATGCTGCTGGAGGATGACGAACATCTCCAGCATTGCGGACGGATACCGAGCGAATACCTCGTCGTTCGTGATCTCGAGATAGTCGTTGCGAATCTGGAAGCGCGCATTCACCGGCACCGGTGCGCTCGAGCTATCGAACAAGATCGCTTCGCGGAAGAGCTGCAGCAGCATCTCGTTCAGCAGGCTCACATCCATCGCGGTGCGGTAGTACCGCTGCATGAATTGCTCGACCGCGAGCGTATAGGTCGCGTCCTCGTAGCCGAACATCTTGGCGAGCTTGATCTGATGATCGAAGAGGAGGCGATCTTCGCGCCGTTTCGTCAGCACGTGCAGCGCAAACCGAATCTTCCACAGAAACGCTTGCGCCGTCTTGAGCTTGCGCAGCTCGCTCTTGGTGAGGAAGCCGTGCTGCACGAGCTCATCGAGCGATTCAGCTCCGAAGTGGCGCTTGGCGACCCAACCGATGGTCTGAATGTCGCGCAAGCCGCCGGGGCTGGACTTGACGTTCGGCTCGAGGTTGTAGGCGGTGTCGTGGTAGCGATGATGCCGTGCCGTCTGCTCGGCGACTTTCGCCTCGAAAAACGCACGTATCGGCCAGACGCGCTCCGGCGCGAGCGCTTTGCGCATGGCGTCGAACAAGTTCTTCGGGCCGCTGAGCAGGCGCGCTTCGATCAAGGCGGTTGCGACGCTCACGTCCGCGGCGCTCTCGCGCTGACAGTCGTCGATCGTGCGTACGCTGTGGCCGACCTCGAGACCCATGTCCCACATGAAGGTGAGGAACTTCTCGAGCTGCGGCTGCCAAGGCGTGGCTTCGCTCTTCGGAAGCAGGACGAGAACGTCGATATCGGAGCAGAGATTCAACTCGCCGCGGCCGTAGCCGCCGACCGCAATCAGCGCGAGCTCGTTGGCGTGCTCGGCGAGATGCGCGTGCCAGGCATTCAGAAGAAGCAGGTCGACCAGCCGCGCGCGATCGCGCACGAGACGTTCGACGGGCTCGTCATCGAAGAAGCGCCGCTGCAAGCACGCGTCACCTTCGGCGAGCGCCTCGCGGGAAGCGGCAATGTCGCGACCGCGAGCAGGCAGGGACGACTTCAGTGTCGCCAGGTAATCCCATTCGGGATCACTCACCGTCGCTGTGAGCTCCTCGATGTCTTCCGGTGTGATGACGGGCATGTGGGCCGCGCCGCTCAGCGCTCTGCGGCACCGAGCGTGAGGACTTCGTATCCGGTCTCGGTCACGAGCACCGTGTGCTCCCACTGGGCAGACAGCGAGCGATCCTTGGTAACGACGGTCCAGCCGTCGGCGAGGAGCCGAACGTGCCGTCTACCGGCATTCACCATGGGCTCGACCGTGAAAGTCATGCCTGGGACGAGCTCGATGCCCTGACCGCGCTGGCCGTAGTGCAAGATCTGCGGGTCTTCGTGGAAGGCGCGACCAATACCGTGCCCGCAGTACTCGCGTACGACGCTGAGGTGGTGTGCCTCGACAAACTCCTGAATAGCCGCGCCGATGTCGCCAACGCGTGCGCCTGGACGTACTTGACGGATACCGATCCACATCGCTTCGCGCGTGATGTCGATCAAGCGCTGAGCCGCCGGCGAGATCTTGCCGACCGCGAACATCCGGCTCGTGTCGCCGTGCCAGCCGTCTTTGATCACGGTGACGTCGATGTTCACGATGTCGCCCTGCTTCAGACGCTTGTCGGGGCTCGGGATGCCGTGACACACGACGTGGTTGACCGACGTGCAGATGGATTTCGGAAAGCCCCGGTAATTGAGTGGGGCCGGAATCGCTTGCTGCACGTTGACGATGTAGTCGTGGCAGAGCTGGTTCAGCTCCTCGGTCGTGACGCCCGGAACGATGTAGGGCTCGATCATGTCGAGCACGTCGGCGGCAAGCCGACATGCGACGCGCATGGCTTCTTGTTCGGCGGGAGTCTTGATGGTGACGTGCATCTGGCGAGGCGAAGGGCGCGATATCATCGAAGACCCACCGCCCGACGATTGCGGCATCTTGGATGTCAGTGATTGCAGTAGGCCGCGCATCGGAGTAGGGATCGGTTTCTCAAAGTCGCGGGAATCGCGACGCGACACTCGATCGTCGTTGGACGACGATCCGGTTTATGGTATAAAGCGCGCGTTTTTTTGGCAACGAATCTCTTCGTTCGACTTAATTACTCACACTTGCCGACACATACGACTGGGTGCCTATGCGCCTTTCGCGGCTAGGTCGTCGTATGGGGCAGGTGGAGGCTTAACCCCAAAGGAGACCTCAAAACATGGCCAGCGTGTCCATGCGGCAGATGCTGGAGGCGGGTGTTCATTTCGGACATCAAACTCGCTTCTGGAACCCGAAGATGGCGCCCTACATCTTCGGGGAGCGCAACCGAATCCACATCATCAACCTCGAGAAGACGCTACCGCTCTACAACGAGGCTGTGGCGTTCGTGCGGCAAGTGGTCGCCGACGGCGGTGTCGTGCTGTTCGTCGGCACCAAGCGGGCCGCCCGCGAAGCGATCAAGAACGCAGCTCTACGCTGCGGTATGCCGTACGTGAGTCATCGTTGGCTGGGCGGCATGCTCACCAATTTCAAGACGGTGCGGCAGTCCATCAAGCGCTTGGTCGAGCTCGACGAGATGATCCAGAGTGGCCTGCTCGAGCAGCACAGCAAGCGCGAGGCGCTCGGGTTGCGCCGCGAGCGCGACAAGCTGGAGCGCAGCCTCGGCGGCATTCGCGACATGGAGTCGCTGCCGGACGTCTTGTTCGTGATCGACGTCGGTCATGAGCGCATTGCGGTGAGCGAAGCCAAGAAGCTCGGCATTCCCGTCGTAGCGGTGGTCGACACGAATTGCTCGCCGGACGACATCGATTACGTCATTCCCGGCAACGACGATGCCATGCGGGCCATTCAGCTCTATGCGGAAGGCATCGCTGATGCGGTGATCGAGGGACGTTCGGCCCTTCCGGAAGTGCCTCCCGGCGAAGACGAGTTCGTCGAGCTCGACGAAGAAGGCAAACCCAAGACGAGGACGGCTGCCCCCGCGCCGCGGCGCGGTAGAGCGGCGGCGGTCAAGAAGAAGACGCCGGTACGACGTCGGGCGCCGGAGAAGATCGAAGAGCCGGTCGAGGATGTGGTGGCCGCCGAGGTGGATGACGTGGACGGCGATGTCTCGCCGGAGGAATTCATGGCGCGTCGCCGCGAGGCGCTTCAGAAGCGCAAGCCATCGGCCGATTCTGGTGCGGAGTAGTTCATGACGGTTACAGCTGAAGCAGTGAAGTTGCTCCGGGAGCGCACCGGAGCCGGCTTGATGGAGTGCAAGAAGGCGCTCCTCGAAACGAACGGCGATCTCGATGCAGCCGCCGAGCTCATGCGCAAGGCAGGGCTCGCGAAGGCGGACAAGAAGGCTTCTCGCGTCGCCGCGGAAGGCGTCATCGTCATCGAGCGAACCGCGGACGGCAAGCGTGCGGCAATCGTCGAGGTGAACTGCGAAACGGACTTCGTTGCGCGCGAGCAGGATTTCCAGCGCTTTGCCGCCGATGTGGCCAAGCTCGTGCTCGAGCAGCGGCCCGCGTCCTTGGACGACCTGCTGGGCCTGAGCCTTCCGAGCAGCTCCTCGGTCGACGAGGCTCGTCGCGCGCTGATCGCAAAGATCGGCGAGAACATCGGCGTGCGCCGCTTCCAGGTTCTCGAGGCGCCTGCGGTGGTCGGAGCGTACCTACACGGGACGCGAATCGGTGCGCTGGTTGCGATGACCACAGGGGATGAGGCCGTGGCGAAGGACATCGCGATGCACGTCGCGGCGCTCAATCCCGCCTATGTTTCGACTGGCGAGGTGCCCAAGGAGGAGATCGAGCGCGAGCGCGCGATCTTCCTGGAGCAGGCCAAGAGTGACCCGAAGACCGCGGGTAAGCCTCAGGACATCGTCGACAAGATCGTCGACGGCAAGATTCGCAAGTGGCTCAACGAGATCACGTTGCTCGGCCAGCCGTTCGTCAAGGACGACAAGCAGACGGTGGAACAGTATCTGAGCAAGGCCGGAGGCGAGGTCAGCGCCATCGTACGCTATGAGGTGGGCGCCGGCATCGAGAAGAAGCAGGAAGACTTCGCGGCCGAAGTCATGAAGCAAGTGCACGGTCAGTGACGGTGCCGTCGAGACCGAAGGACCCTGCAAGTAGAACCCCGCTCCGGCGGGGTTCTTTATAATGATTAAAGAGTACAGCGTGCCACCCCCGGGCGCTGTTGTTTGGGCGTCGCGATCGCAACAGTGGTCCTCTGGCTGTTACTGTTCGATTCGCTCGACTTGTCGTTCAACTAGCAACTGTAAAGAAGAAGGCATTCATGACGGAGAGCACAGAGGCAGGCGGACGTGTGCGCAGTGAGCCTGCCGGTCACGGGCTCAGGCGCATCCTCTTGAAGCTCTCGGGTGAGGCCTTGATGGGGGACGAGGACTACGGCATCGACCCCAAGATGCTCAAGCGCGTCGCGAGCGAGATCCGCGAGGTGGTGAACTTGGGCATGCAGGTGGCGGTCGTGATCGGCGGTGGCAACATCTTTCGCGGCGCCGGTTTGGCACGCGCTGGCATGGACCGAGTCACCGGCGATCACATGGGCATGCTCGCAACGGTCATGAACTCCCTTGCGATGCAGGATGCGCTCGAGTCGCTCGGGCTGTACGCCAGGGTGATGTCTGCCATTCGCATCAACGAAGTGTGCGAGGAGTACATCCGCCGCCGAGCGATTCGTCATCTCGAGAAGGGTAGAGTCGTCATTCTCGCGGCCGGGACCGGCAATCCTTTCTTCACGACCGACACCGCGGCGAGCCTGCGCGCGATCGAGATCGGCGCGGACCTCCTCCTCAAGGCGACTAAAGTCAACGGAATCTACACGGACGATCCGTTGCGCAACCCGAACGCCACTCGCTACTCGCGACTGACGTTCGACAAGGTGCTCGCGGACCGCCTGAACGTAATGGATGCGACCGCGATCGTCATGTGTAGAGACAACAACGTGCCGCTGCGAGTCTTCGACCTCACAAAGCCCGGCGAACTCCTGCGCATCGTACGCGGAGAGGACGTGGGGACGTTGGTGGTGAATGGTTAGAAGCCGACAATGGTCCATAGGCGATGAAGGCGACGAAGGCGATGTAGCCCAGAGGAACGCTCAGATGTGTTCTCACGGTCGGTATCGCCTTGCAGTGCTCTCGTCGCCTCCGCGAAGCGGAGAACATCCATGCTTGACGATCTGAAGAAAGACGCAGCCGAGCGCATGCAGAAGTGCGTGCAATCGTTCAAGAACGAGCTCAAGAAGCTTCGTACCGGGCGCGCACACACGAGCCTGCTCGAGCACATCAAGGTCGAGTACTACGGCACTGAGGTGCCGCTGCAGCAAGTCGCGAGCATTGCTCTGGAGGATGCGCGTACGATCACGGTCACTCCGTGGGAAAGGAACATGATCGGGCCGATCGAGAAGGCCATCATGAAATCCGAGCTCGGTCTGACGCCGAACACGGCCGGAATGGTGATTCGCGTGCCGTTGCCGCCGCTGACCGAGGAGCGCCGCCGCGACTTGACGAAGGTGGTACGCCTCGAAGCGGAGAATGCGCGCGTGGCGGTGCGCAACGTGCGCCGCGACGTGATGAACGAGCTCAAGGAGATGCTCAAAGAGAAGCTGCTTTCGCAGGATGACGATCGGCGCGCACAGGAAGAAGTGCAGAAGCTGACCGACAAGCACATCGCCGAAATAGATCAGGCGCTCGCTGAAAAAGAAAAAGAACTCATGCAGGTTTGACGCTCGGTGGAAGCTCGCCAATCGTCCTCGCGCTTGCCCAGGCACATCGCCGTCATCATGGACGGCAATGGGCGATGGGCCGCTGCCCGAGCCTTGCCGCGTCCGGCTGGCCATAGCATGGGCGTGCGTTCTGTCAAGCAGATCGTGGAAGGTTGCGCCAAGCGCGGGATCGAAGTGCTCACGCTGTTTGCGTTTTCGAGCGAGAACTGGAAACGGCCGAAAGAAGAAGTATCGATGCTGATGAGCCGGTTTCTGGAGGCGCTCGACAACGAGGTGACGAAGCTGCACGAGAACGGCATACGGCTGTGTTTCATCGGCAACCTGCAACAACTGTCTGAGCCACTGCGGGAACGCATACAAGCAGCAACCGCCCTCACGGAGCAGAACCGGCGAATGACGCTCGTGATTGCCGTTGCCTATGGCGGTCGCTGGGACATGACGCAGGCGGCAAAGGCTATTGCGGCCAAGGCTGCGCGTGGTGAATTGGCCCCCGAGGACATAGATGAAGCGACGGTGGCCCGCCACATGGCGCTGGCCGATCTGCCCGATCCCGATTTGTTGATCCGCACGGGTGGGGAGCAGCGGATCAGCAACTTCCTGCTGTGGAACCTTGCCTACACCGAGCTCTATTTCTGCGACGTGCTGTGGCCGGATTTCGGCGAGGCGGAGCTAGAGGCCGCAATCGAGCACTTTGGACGTCGACAACGTCGCTTCGGTTTGGCGCCCTCCCAAGTGGAGGTGCGCTGATGCTCAAGCAGCGGGTGATGACTGCACTCGCGCTTGCTGCGGTTGCACTCATCGTGATCTTCCTGCTCCCGCATGCGGCCATGAAGGCGGCGCTTGCGCTGCTGGTCGTGGCAGGCGCGTGGGAATGGTCCGTTTTCCGAGGCGCTGCGAGCGGCGCGGCGCGGCTCGCGTACGCTGCGCTCATTGCTTTGGGCGTGGCGATAGTCTGGCACCTTGACCATTTGGGTGTTCGCCTGGAGGCCGTCTTGTACGCCGCGCTTGTGTGGTGGATCGTGGCATTCGTATGGGTTGTCACCATCCCCGGCAGCGTGAGCAACACCGCAGCGGGCATAGCAGGGCTGTTCGTCTTGATTCCGGCGTGGCTCGGGCTCGTGAAGCTTCATGAGCATAGCCCTACGCTGATGCTGTTCCTGGTCATGCTCGTGGTCGCCGCCGATGTCGGCGCCTATTTTGTCGGGCGCCGCTTCGGCCGCCACAAGCTGGCGCCGCGCGTCAGCCCGGGTAAGACCTGGGAAGGCGTCCTTGGTGGTTTTCTCTGCGCTGGTCTGGTCGGCCTCTTGGGCGTTTTCTGGTTTTCCGCGCCCGCAGCCCGATTCTTGGGGCTATGCTTCATCGTGATCGTTGCTTCGATCGTAGGTGATCTGACGGAAAGCCTCTTCAAGCGTCATGCTGGCGTAAAGGACAGCGGGAACTGGCTCCCCGGGCACGGGGGCGTGCTCGATCGAGTCGACAGCATGACTGCCGCCGCACCGGTGTTTCTCGTCGGTCTGGAGAGGCTGGGATTGTTCCGATGAGCGCACGCACGAAAGTCGCCGTCTTGGGCTCCACCGGCAGCATCGGCCTCAGCACGCTGGACGTCTTGGGACGTCATCCCGATCGCTTCGAGGTGTTTGCGCTTGCCGCTCGCCGCAATGTCGATGCGCTGCTGACGCAATGTATTCGCTTCAAGCCGCGTTACGCCGTTATCGTGGACGCGGCTGCGAGCGCCAAGCTCCGAGCGGAGCTCGCGCACGCGAACGCCACAACCGAGGTACTGGTCGGTGCCGACGCCCTCATGGAGATCGCCGCGCATCCTGACGTCGACGCCGTCATGGCAGCGGTGGTCGGGGCGGCCGGGTTGCGGTCGACTCTGGCGGCGGCCTGCGCCGGTAAACGCATCCTGCTCGCGAACAAGGAAGCGCTCGTGATGTCGGGTCCGCTGTTCATGCAGGCGGTGCGCGAGGGAGGCGCTCTCCTGGTGCCCGTGGACAGCGAGCACAACGCGATCTTTCAGTGCATGGGTGGTGACCGGCCACGCGGCGTGCGTCGTGTGCTGCTCACGGCTTCGGGAGGACCATTTCTGCGGACGTCAGCCGAGGCGCTGCGGCACGTGACGCCCGAGCAGGCCTGCGCTCACCCCCGTTGGTCGATGGGGCGCAAGATTTCGGTCGATTCTGCCACTCTCATGAACAAAGGCCTCGAGCTGATCGAGGCCTGCGTGCTGTTTGATCTGGCACCTTCCCGTGTCGAAGTGGTCGTACATCCACAAAGCATCGTACATTCGCTTGTGGAGTACCTCGACGGGTCCATGCTGGCGCAGCTCGGGAATCCGGATATGCGTACGCCAATTGCGCACGCGCTCGGTTGGCCGGAACGCTTGGCCTCGGGTGTAGAATCGCTGGATATCATTCGTACCGCCCGGCTGGACTTCGAGGCGCCAGATGTCGGGCGGTTTCCGTGCCTGCGGCTCGCGAGGAGTGCGGCAGAGGCGGGGGGAACCGCGCCGGCGGTGTTGAACGCCGCCAATGAGATTGCGGTCGAAGCGTTCTTGGAGCGCCGTTTGGCGTTCGTGGATATTCCTGCGGTGATCGAGACCGTGTTGTCCCAGCACAATACCGCGCCGATCGCGTCGCTGGAGGACGTACTCAGTGCCGACGAATGGGCGCGCCGCGAAGCGCGGTCCGTGATTGCGCACGCCGGAGCATGGGCATGATTTCACCCCAGACGCCGTTCGAATACCTGACCACGATCCTGGCGTTCATCGTTGCGATCGGCGTGCTCGTCGCGGTGCACGAGTTCGGCCACTTCTGGGTCGCGCGACGGCTCGGCTTCCGCGTGCTGCGCTTCTCGATCGGTTTCGGGCGGGCGCTTTGGAGTCGCACGAGCGCCAAGGACGGCGTCGAATATGTCATCGCAGCGCTGCCGCTCGGCGGCTACGTCAAGCTGCTCGACGAGCGCGAAGGAAACGTCCCGCCGTCCGAGGCGCATCGAGCCTTCAATCGTCAGCCGGTCTGGAAACGAATCCTGGTACTGCTCGCCGGTCCGGCATTCAACCTCGTCTTCGCGCTTGCCATGTACTGGGCCTTGTTCGCGGCAGGCGTGCCGGCGCTCAGGCCGTTCATTGGCGAGGTTGCACCGGGGTCTGTGGCTGCTGAAGCGGGGCTGCGTGCCGGCGACCAGATCGTTGCCGTGAAAGGCTCGCGTGTCGAAACGCTCGAGGCCGCCACGCTCAAGATCCTGGAAGACATGGTCGACGACGGTCGCATCGCGATGCGCGTGCGCGGTTCCGACGGCGCCGAGCGCGATCTCGAGCTCGTTGTCGGCTCTCGTGCCCGCGAGCTCACGGAACCTGAAGCGCTGTTTCCTGGACTCGGGTTTCAAATCGGGAGACCGCGCATACCTGCCGTGATCGCCAACGTGCGCGAGGGCAGCCCAGGTGAGCGCGCCGGGTTACGGTCGGGGGACGAGATCGTCGGGTTCGACGGCCAGCCCATAGAAGATTTCACCGAGCTCGTCCGGCTCGTGGAACCGCGACCCGGCCAGGAGGTCGTCTTGGAAGTCAGACGTGACGGACGACTGCTCGAGGTGCCGGTCACGCTCGGCGCCGAGGAGGTCGGTGGCAGACGCATCGGGCGCATCGGCGTCGAGGCGAAGATGGAAGACCTGTTCGCGCTGCAGAAATATGGGGTCGCTCCGGCGCTCGGTCAGGCGGCCATGAAGACCTGGGACATGTCAATTTTCACGCTGCAGATCGTTGGTCGTATCTTGACCGGCGATGTGTCACTGAAAGCGATTTCCGGGCCCATCAGTATTGCCGAGACAACAGGCTTTGCAGCGCGTCAGGGGTGGCGGACGTTTCTCAGCACGCTCGCGATCATCAGCATCAGCCTGGGCATCCTGAACCTGCTGCCCATCCCGATTCTGGACGGTGGTCAGATTCTGTACCAGCTGGCGGAGCTGGTCAGGGGGCGGCCCGTCTCAGAACGTGCGCTGCTGGTCGGTCAGCAGATCGGGATCGCGATGCTCCTCTTGATGATGACGATAGCCTTCTATAACGACATCGCACGACACTTGAACTAGCAACCTGTTCATGCATCTTCGATCCATTATTCACGCGACCCTGGCACTCGCGGCGGTCGGCCTCATCGATGCGCAGACTGAGCCCGCTCTCGCGCAGGTACCAGCCGATGAAGGCTTCGTTGTCGGCGACATTCGCATCGAAGGTCTGCAACGTATCTCAGAGGGCACGGTCTACAACTATCTCCCGGTCAATATCGGCGATCGGCTCGACAGCCGCCGCATCGGAGAAGCGTTGCGCGCGTTGTTCGCGACGGGTTTCTTTCGCGATGTCGAGCTGCGACGGGAGGGCGGTACGCTCGTGGTCGCAGTTCTGGAGCGGCCCTCGATCGAGAGTTTCGAGATCAAAGGCAACAAGGACATCAAGACGGAGGATCTGCAGCGCTCGTTGCGAAACGTGGGCCTGGCTCCAGGCAAGACGTTCGACCAGTCGACGCTCGACGAAGTCAGGCAATACCTCACGGATCAGTACTTCGCTCGCGGCAAGTACGGCGTGCGCGTCGACACGCATGTGGAGGAGGTTCCCGGCAACAAGGTGAAAGTCACCATCGACATCAAGGAAGGCAAGCGCGCGCGGATTCGACAGATCAACATTGCGGGCAATACCGCGTTCGACGACGAGGAGCTGCTCGAGCAATTCGAGCTCAAGACGCCGAACTGGCTGTCCTGGTACCGGCAGGACGATCGCTACAGCCGCGAGGCACTGTCAGGCGACTTGGAAAAGCTACGCTCCTACTACATGGATCGCGGATACGCGAACTTTGCCGTCACCTCGACGCAAGTCGCGATCGCTCCGGAGAAGGACGACATCTTCATCACCATCAATGTCGACGAGGGCGATGTCTACAAGATCGCCGACGTGAAGCTCGCCGGCAATATGGTCGTTCCCGAAGCACAGCTGCGCCAGTTCATCATGGTCAAGCCCGGTGAAACGTATTCGCTGCGAAAGATCACCGCGAGCAGCGATGCAATGAAGCTGCGCCTCGGCTTGAGCGGCTATGCATTTGCGACCATCGATCCGGTTCCGCAGGTCAACGAGGAGACCAAGGAAATCACGATCACATTCGTCATCGATCCGAAGAATCGCGTTTACGTCCGACGTATCAACTTCAATGGCACCTCGGGCGTCAATGACGAGGTGTTCCGCCGCGAAATGCGCCAGCTCGAAGGTGCTTACCTGTCCAATGCAGCTGTCGATCGCTCGAAGGAGCGCATCCAGCGCCTGCCATTCATCGAGAGCGTGGAGGTGGAGACGAATCCGGTGCCGGGCACGCCGGACTTGGTCGACGTGGACTTCCAGATCAAGGAAGGCCTACCGGGGCAATTCGGCGGCGGCATCGGCTATTCCGAAGCCCAGTCGGTGATCCTGAGTGGCAACTTTGTGCATTCGAATTTCATGGGTACCGGCAATCGAGTGGCGGCTCAAATCAACTCGGGCCGATACTCGAAGTACTACACCTTCGCGCACACGGACCCTTACACCACGATCGATGGCGTGCAGCGCACGGTGTCGGTGGGTTATCGCGACATCACGCAGCTGACATCGGCGACATCGGATTTCGACACGGAGACGATCTCGGCGTCGCTCAACTACGACTTCCCGCTGACCGAATACCAGTACTTCGGTGTGGGCATCTCGGCGCAACGGGCCGAGCTGCTCGGCACCGAAGGCGGTAGCGCAGATCAAGTGCTGGATTGGTTGCGCGTCAACGGGGATACACGCGTACGCTGCTTCGAGATCATTCCCGACGGGGTTTGTACCGTCCCGCTGGAACGTGAAATTGTGAGCAGCTCGTTCAACATCTACGAGCTCTATCTCGGTTGGCGCTACGACTCGCGCAATCGCGCTCTGTTCGCCGATCGCGGCATGCGCCATCGCTTCAATCTGGGCTACACGCTCCCTGGCAGCGATGTCGAATTCTGGAACGCAACCTACGACTACCTGCAGTTCGTCCCTCTCTGGCGCGGGTTCACCTTGATGTTCAATGTGGAGCTGGCCTACGCGCGTGCGCTGGGCGAGACGACCGCCATACCGCCGTATCGCCAGTTCTTTGCTGGTGGCCCGGATTCGGTGCGTGGTTTCCGGGAGAGCCGCCTGGGCCCGAAGGACAACTTTGGGCGACCCTACGGCGGTAACATCAAGACCGTTGCTCAAATGGAGTTGTTGCTGCCCATGCCGGACAAGTGGCGCAACAGCGCACGGTTCAGCCTGTTCTACGACATTGGCAATGTATTCAACGATCAGGACATCAAGTTCTACGGGCCACCCGGTCTAGGAACGGCCCCTGTGCCGGTCGATTACAACTTCAGCTATGATGAGCTGAAGCAGTCGGTGGGCATCGCGGTTCAGTGGTTGGCCCCGCTCGGTGTGTTCCGGTTCAGTTATGCGATCCCGCTGAACGCAGACAAGCAGGACAGACCGGATCACTGGGGCGACGAGACCGAAGGATTCCAGTTCTCTATCGGTCAGGCCTTCTAAGTCGTTTACTATTGCAATGCGCTTGAACGAGCGAGCGCCGGCCGATTCAGAGGTGTAACCGGAGGGTCGATCGGCGTCTTACCAGTAGCAAATTCGAGGTCGGTCTCATGAGACGTTGGAGTTTTGGTAGCTGGGTCGTGTTGGCAGCGATCGCACTCGCGGCGCCTTTCGGCAGCGCGCATGCGCAACTCAAGATCGCGGTCGTCAACGTCACGAAGCTACTGGAGGAGTCGCCGCAGGCCAAGGCAGCCATGCAGGCGCTACAGGACGAGTTCGCGCCTCGCCAGCGCGAGATCATCGCTGCGCAGAACGATCTCCGCGCTAAGGAAGAAAAATTCAAGCGCGATGCGGCCGTGATGGCCGAGAGTGAACGGCGTGCGGCGGAGAAGGAGCTGCGCGACAGTCAGCGCGAGCTCGCACGTAAGCAAAGCGAATACGTCGAAGATCTGAACATTCGTCGCAACGAGGAGATCAACAAGCTACAGCGCTCGTTGCTGCAGGAAGTGCAGGCGTACGCGCGCAGCGCCAACTACGATCTCGTGGTCAGCGACGGCGTGTTGTACGTCAATGAATCGCTCGACATCACGGCGCAAGTCCTGAGCGCGTTGCAGGCGCGCGCGAAAGAGGGGGCGGCGAAGACGCCGACACCCGCCAGGCCTGCCTCGAAGCCTTAAGCGCTGAGCGCCTGCCTTCACCGTCGCAGCGAGCCCGCACGTGGGAACCGGCATCTCCTTGGGCGAACTTGCGGTTCGGTTCGGCCTGGAGCTGAAGGGCGATCCGGATGTCCGCGTCGTCCGAGTCGCCACGCTCGAGGCGGCCGAGCCCGATGCGGTCGCCTTTCTCGCGAATCCTCGCTACAAGCGGTTTCTACGCACGACGCGTGCGGGCGCAGTCGTGCTCGCGCCGCAGTTTGCCGACGAGACCCCGGTTGCCGCGCTGGTGACGGACAATCCGTATGCGGCATACGCGCGTATCGCGGCGCTGTTGCATCCGGCGCCCGAGGTGCCGCCGGGTCGACATCCGACCGCGGTGATCGACGCCGGTGCCGACGTGGACGAATCCGCATCGATCGGCCCGTACGTCTGCATCGAGGCAGGTGCCAAGATTGGCGCGCGTGCAGTCGTCGGCCCAGGCTGTATCGTGATGCAGGATGCGGTTATTGGCGCCGATACGCGCCTGGTGGCAAATGTCACGGTGTGCAGGGCGGTGGTCATCGGCCAGCGCTGCTTGGTGCATCCGGGCGCCGTGATCGGAGCGGACGGATTTGGCCTCGCGCCGGATCGAGGTAAATGGCTCAAAGTGCCGCAGGTCGGCAGCGTCCGCATCGGCGACGATGTCGAGATTGGCGCGAACACGACGATCGATCGGGGCGCGATCGAGGACACGGTGATCGAAGACGGCGTCAAGCTCGACAATCAGATTCAAATCGCACATAACGTGCGCATCGGTGCGCACACCGCGATCGCGGGTTGCACCGGTGTGTCGGGTAGCACGACGATCGGCAAGCGCTGCATGATCGGCGGCCAGGTGGGGATCGCGGGGCATCTGACGATTTGCGACGATGTGGTATTGACTGGCCGCTCGTTCGTGTCGAGCAGCATCACCAGGCCAGGCACCTACTCGAGCGGACTGCCGGTCGAGGAAGCGAGTCGCTTCCGTAAGAACGCGGCACGCTTCTACCAGCTGGACGAGTTCGTGCGCGAGGTTCGCCGCGCGCAACGAGCAGCCGACGATGCGTCGTCGCGCGGCAAGTGAGAGGAATACGCGTGGAAGCAGCGGCAACTACCAATGGTTCGACGATGGACATCAACGAGGTGATGCGGCGTCTTCCGCATCGCTACCCGTTTTTGCTCGTCGACCGCGTGCTCGAGTGCGAGGCAGGCAAATCGATTCGCGCGCTCAAGAACGTCACCATCAACGAACCGTTCTTTCCGGGCCATTTTCCGCATCGTCCCGTGTTCCCCGGAGTCATGACCCTCGAGGCGCTGGCGCAGACTGCCGGCATATTGGCATTCGTGACGGCTGGCGTATACCCGGACGAGCAGCGCCAGCTGTACTTCGTCGGTATCGACAAGGCGCGATTTCGGCGGCCTGTGCTGCCCGGCGATCAACTGATCTTGAAGGCCACGCTCGAACGTTCGTTGCGCGGTATCTGGAAATTCTCGACCGTTGCCGAGGTGGAAGGAGAGGAAGCAACGAGCGCAGAGATGATGGTGGCCCCAGGGGAAGGAGCCAAGGGATCGTGACTGCGCGTCCTCGGACGACGCTACGATTCGTCGGCACAGGCACTTTCGCGGGCTAGTCCAAAGAGCAATTCAGCGACCGAGTAAACAAGATCTCCTCCATGGCGATCCATCCGACCGCTATCATTCATCCTCGTGCGAACCTCGACAGTTCCGTCGAGGTTGGTGCATATACGGTGATAGGGCCGGATGTTTCCATCGCAGCCGGCTGCAAGATAGGGCCTCATGTCGTCATCGAAGGACCGACCACGATCGGGCGCGACAATCGCATCTACCAATTTGCCTCGATCGGTGCAGCTCCGCAGGACTTGAAATACAAAGGTGAGCCGACGCGGCTCGAGATCGGCGATCGCAACTCGTTTCGTGAGAACTGCACCATCAATCGTGGTACGACCAAGGATAGGTTCGTGACCCGGATTGCAAACGACAATCTTTTCATGGCCGGCACCCACGTCGGTCACGACTGCGTCATCGGGTCGAACTGCGTGTTCGCGAATTACGCCACGCTGGGTGGTCATGTCGAGGTGGGCGACTGGGTCCACATGGGAGGCTTCTCCGGAATTCATCAATTCTGCAAAGTCGGCTCGCACGCGTTCATTGCGAACAACACTGCGGTCACGCGCGACGTTCCGCCGTACGTCATGGCGGTCGGCCGCCCGGCGGAGCCGCACAGCGTGAACGTCGAAGGGCTCAAGCGACGCGGCTTCACGCCTGAGCAGATCAGAAACATTCGCGAGGCGTACAAGATCCTTTATCGGTCCGGACGCAAGCTGGTCGAGGCCATTGCCGAGCTGGAACGCCGCGCCGAAACGCAGCCGGAGCTCGTTCCCCTGGTAGCCTTCCTGAACGAGACCTCGCCTCGGCGGGAACGGGTCGGAATCGTTCGATGACGATCGGGTGCGTCGAACACCAGTATCGGGCAAGAAGCGATGGTCCGTGCCGCTCGGCGCACCGGTCACGCTGCTGCGCAAACGCATGATGGCAGCATCGGACCCAAGATCCAATTCGCAAGCCTCGAGTCCCTTGTTCGTCCTCGTCGCAGGTGAGACCTCCGGCGATAACCTGGGCGCACAGCTGATTGAGGCGATTCGAGCGCGTCTGCCGAACGCCCGCTTCGCAGGAATTGCTGGGCCGCGGATGGTGGCCGCAGGGTGTGAGCTGTGGGAGCACGCCGAAAGCTTGGCGGTCATGGGCTTGTTCGAGATCGTGCCGCACTTGCCGCGCTTGCTCCGGATCAGGCGAGAGCTCTTGAAACGGGTGATCGCTGTGCGTCCGACGGCGTACATCGGCGTGGATGCGAAAGAGTTCAATCTGCGGCTCGCGCCGCGCATCAAGGCTGCCGGGATCCCGACCGTGCAGTACGTGAGCCCACAGATATGGGCTTGGCGTCAAGGCCGCGTGCGCACGATCGGACGGGCAGTCGATCTCGTGCTCTGCTTGCTCCCGTTCGAGAAGCGGTTCTACGACGAGCACGGCGTGCGTGCGGAGTTCGTAGGGCACCCGCTTGCGGATCGCATTCCGCTTGAAATCGACATGCGCCGAGCCCGTGCGCAGCTGGGGCTCGACCTGGCCGGCCGCTACGTGGCGCTCTTGCCTGGCAGTCGCGTCGGCGAAGTCGCTCGCCTCGGTCCCGATTTCGCGCGCACGGTCGCCTGGCTGGCCGAGCGACGGAGCGATTTGTCGTTTGTCGCGGCGCTTGCCACCGAGCGCGTGCATGCAGAGTTCGTGAAGGCGCTCGCAGACGCGGGCGTTGCGGAGCGGGTCAAGCTCATTGCCGGCAATGCTCATGCCGTGATGGCGGCGAGTGACGTGGTGTTGCTTGCCTCGGGGACCGCAACCTTGGAGGCGCTCCTGGTCAAGCGTCCCATGGTGGTCGCATACCGCCTGGGCGCGCTCACAAGCTTTCTGCTCAGACGCCTCAAGCTATTCAAAGCGCCGTTCTTCGCGCAGCCGAACTTGCTTGTCGGTCGGCAGGTTGTGCCAGAGTACTTCAACGAAGACGTGCGGCCGGAAGTGCTCGGGCCTGCGGTGCTCGCCCAGCTCGAGCGTGCGGATCGCGAGCAGCTGGTGCAAACTTTCGCCTCCGTGCACGAGATGCTCAGGCGCGATGCGAGTGCACGCGCCGCCGAGGCGATTCTCGATCTCGTGAAGAAGACATAGCTCGCGAATAGCGCGACGCCGGGCGTCGCCGACGCGACGAGCTCGCGGGGGAGGACATGCGCGCTCATCCGGTCCATCTCACTCTGCCTCTTGCGGCTTCCGGGTTGACGGCAGGCGTCGATGAGGCGGGTCGCGGCCCGCTCGCCGGGCCGGTGGTCGCGGCTGCTGTCATCCTCGATCCTCGCAAGCGCTTGCGAGGCATACGCGATTCGAAGATGCTCGACGAGAAGGAGCGCGTGGCGCTCGCGCGCAAGATCCGGTGCAGCGCCCTCGCGTGGTCTGTCGCGTGGGCAGACGTCGAGGAGATCGACGCGCACAACATTCTTGAGGCGACCTATCTGGCCATGCGTCGCGCGCTCATCGGTTTGCGCATCGCCCCGGATCACGTGCAGATCGATGGCAATCGCTGTCCGTCCTTTGCGGAGCTGCCGTTCAAGTGCAGCTTCGAAGCGATCGTCGATGGGGATGCATTGCGCACCTGCATCGGCGCAGCTTCGATACTCGCCAAGGTCACGCGCGACGAGATGATGACTCGCCTCGATGCGATGTATCCGCAGTACGGGTTTGCGACCCACAAAGGCTACTGCACGTCACAGCACTTGGAGGCGCTCGAGCGCTACGGACCATGTCCCATCCATCGTAAGAGCTTCGAGCCGGTGCGCCTTGCTGCGTTGAACGGGGGCCGGCGGACAATGGGCGGTGGGAAGGCATGTTGAGCGTGGTGTCTATCCTTGCTCTCACGTTGGTGAAGATGACTGGAACACGGCATTCTGGTGCAGGCTTCGTGATCTTTGCCGCTCTTCAGTGCCCATCGTCCGCCGCCCGCTGATCACCGTCTCATGTTCGTCCATCTCCATCTGCACACTGAGTATTCGCTGATCGACAGCGTGATACGCATTCGCAGCGACGTGGAGGGTATTCCCGGCCTCATGGATGCCGTCGCCGCGGCAGGTATGCCTGCCGTCGCGCTCACCGATCAGAACAACCTGTTTGCGATGGTCAAGTTCTATAAAGCTGCGCACGCGGCTGGCGTCAAGCCCATCATTGGAGTGGACTTGCTCGTGCGCGAGCGTGACAAGCGCGCTGAGCCTTGCAAGGTGGTGCTCCTCTGCCAGAACACGGACGGTTATCTCAACTTGTCACGCCTTGTGAGCCGCGCATATCGAGAAGGTCAATCGAAGGGCGTGGCCGCGATCGAGCGCTCATGGCTCGACCGGCAAACAGTCGCAGGGTTGATCGCGCTCTCCGGCGGGAAGGAGGGCGATGTCGGTCGCGCGCTTCTCAACGGACGGGAAGACGACGCGAACGCAGCGCTGGAGTTCTGGCTGCAGCTCTTCGGCGATCGCTATTATCTGGAGCTACAGCGTACTGGCAGGCCGGGAGACGAAACGTACGTGCGCGCAGCGTTAGAAGTCGCAAGCGCACGCGGCGTGCCGGTCGTTGCCACGAACGACGTGCGATTCATTCGTCCCGAAGACTTCGAGGCACACGAGGCGCGTGTCTGCATTCACGACGGTACTTTGCTCGATGACCCGAAGCGGCCGCGTCGCTACAGCCCGCAGCAGTATCTGAAGTCGCCGCAGCAGATGGCGGAGCTGTTCAGCGACGTTCCTGAAGCCATCGAGAATTCTGTGGAGATTGCGCGTCGGTGCAACTTGGAGCTCAAGTTGGGCAAGCCCGTGTTGCCTGCGTACCCGGTACCGACGGGGCTGACCACCGAGGAGTTCCTGCGCAGAGAAGCAAAGCGTGGGCTGGCCGAACGGCTCGCGAAGCAGTCGACGCAAGCCGACAAGGGACCTGCGCGCGTCATCGCGCCGGACGAGTACGAGCGCCGGCTCGAAACGGAGCTCGACGTCATTTGTCAGATGGGATTCGCCGGCTACTTCTTGATCGTGGCCGACTTCATCCGGTGGGCGCGCGAGAATGGAGTGCCTGTCGGACCGGGACGCGGCTCGGGAGCCGGATCGCTCGTTGCCTACGCAATAGGTATCACGAACATCGATCCCCTCCAGTACGACCTGCTGTTCGAGCGCTTCCTCAACCCCGAGCGCGTGTCGATGCCGGATTTCGACGTTGATTTCTGCATGGAGGGGCGCGACCGCGTCATCGAATACGTGGCCGAGCGCTACGGTCGCGACCGAGTGTCGCAGATCATCACCTACGGCACGATGGCCGCCAAGGCGGTGGTGCGCGACGTCGCGCGGGTGTTCGGTCTGAGCTACGGCTTCGCCGATTCCATTGCCAAGCTGATTCCCTTCGAGCTCGGCATCACTTTGAAGGAGGCACTGGAGAAAGAAGAAGAGCTGCGCCGCCGTTACGAGACCGAGGAGGAGACGCGCGCGCTCATCGACATGGCGAGATCGCTCGAAGGCCTCGTGCGCAACGCCGGCGTGCACGCCGGCGGCGTAGTGATCGCACCTTCGGTGCTCACCGACTTCGCGCCACTTTTCTGCGACGACTCGGGCGGCAGCGTTGTGACCCAGTTCGACAAGGATGATGTCGAGGCGGTGGGGCTCGTGAAGTTCGACTTCTTGGGGCTACGAACGCTCACGATAATCGATTGGGCCGTCAAGACCATCAATGCCGAGCGTGCACGTAAAGGTGAGCCGCCGCTCGACATCTCGGCCGTGCCGCTGGACGACCCGAAGACTTACGAGCTCTTGAAGCGCTGCGAGACGACCGCGGTGTTCCAGCTCGAGTCCCGCGGCATGAAGGACCTTATCCGCCGGCTGCAGCCGGATTGTTTCGAGGACATCATTGCGCTCGTGGCTCTCTTTCGTCCGGGGCCGCTGCAGTCTGGCATGGTGGACGATTTCATCGCACGTAAGCACGGTAAGACGACAGGCCCGATCGATTATCTGCACCCGGACCTCAAGCCCGTGCTGCAGCCGACGTATGGCGTGATCCTGTATCAAGAGCAGGTCATGCAGATTGCGCAGGTGCTGGCTGGCTACACACTCGGCGGCGCTGACTTGCTGCGGCGTGCAATGGGCAAGAAAAAGCCCGAGGAGATGGCGAAGCAGCGCTCGATTTTCATCGAAGGAGCGCTCAAGCGTGGTGTCGAGCGCGACACGGCTGCCTACATCTTCGACTTGATGGAGAAGTTCGCAGGCTACGGCTTCAACAAGTCGCATTCGGCGGCATACGCGCTGCTGTCCTATCAGACCGCCTGGCTGAAGGCACATTACCCGGCAGCGTTCATGGCGGCCGTGTTGTCTTCGGACATGGACAAGACCGACAAGGTCGTGGCGCTCAAGTACGAATGCGACCAGATAGGTCTTACGGTCGAGCCGCCCGACATCAATCAATCGCAGTACATGTTCACGGTGTCTGGAGAGCGCACCATCCGTTATGGGCTCGGCGCCATCAAAGGTGTGGGACAGGCAGTCATCGAAAGCCTGGTGGCGGAACGCGAAGCGAACGGGCCGTATCGCGATTTGGCCGATCTGTGCCGGCGCAGCGACATGTCGCGGCTCAATCGACGTGTGCTGGAAGCGCTGATTCGTTCTGGGGCTGCCGATTCGCTCGGTCCCAACCGTGCAACGCTCATGCACTCTCTGCCTGTGGCGATGCAGCTCGCTGATCAGACGACCCGCGCACGCGTGGTGGGACAGGACGACTTGTTCGGTCTGCACGATCCGACGCCCGAGACGACTGCCGTATTCGAAACAGAAGTGCTGCCGGAATGGAGCCGCCGCGTCCGGCTGGAGGGGGAGCGCGAAACACTCGGCTTGTATCTCACTGGTCATCCATTCGATGAATTCGAAGAGGAAGTGCGTCCGATTGTGAGTGGTCGCATCGCGGATGTGACCGGCGATCGACCGCCGCCGGCAGGAGGCGAGGGATTCCGCTTTCAAGGCAAGCCGGTGACAGTGGCGGGGATGGTGTTCGATGTCAGCAAGCGGGGCGGGCGGGTAACGTTCACCCTCGACGACAGAAGCGGACGTCTCGAGGCATCGATGTTCGAAGAAGCGTGGCAGCAATACCGCGCGCTCATCGCCAAGGACGCAATTCTGGTGGTCGATGGCATGTTGCGTTTCGACGAGTACAGCGAATCCTGGCGCTTGAATGCGAAGCGGGTGACGCCGATCGACCAAGCACGGGAACAGTATGCGCGGCGTTTGTTGCTGCACTGGCCACAGGGCGCCGGTCGCCGCTTCGTGAAGGCGTTGGAGGAAGCACTGCGCCCGTTCAAAGGCGGGAAATGCACCGTCGCCATACGCTATCAAGGAAGCGGAGCGCGTGCCGACCTGGTGCTGGCGGACGAATGGCGGGTGAGGCCGACGCGCGAGCTCACAGAGAAGCTCGCACAGCTTTGCGGCCATGACGGGGTACGCCTGGTGTATTTTCGTGAGCAGTGATTCGCTAGGCGGGCGGGTGGTTGTATCCGCCGCCGTGGCGTGCTCTGACGAGGTCTCGTTCGATGAGTTTGCATCGTAAGCGCGTGGTTGACGACGGCGGAATTGTCTACATGACCGGGGTCGGTCCGCGCTGTCCGAATTGCTTGCGTGCCGTTCGTGAGTGCGTGTGTAAGAAGGGAACGCCTGGCAAGCCCTCCGCGGACGGCGTGGTGCGCGTCAGCCGCGAAACCAAGGGCCGTAAAGGTAAAGGTGTCTCGGTCATCGCCGGTCTGGGTCTGTCCGCCCACGAGCTCCACGCGCTTGCGACCGAGCTCAAGAAGAAATGCGGCTCGGGCGGCACGGTCGTGGGCGATCGTATTGAAATCCAGGGTGACCACCGCGATCGGTTGGTCGAAGAGCTCGTGCGCCGTGGTTTCAGAGCCAAGAAAGCAGGCGGATGATCCGGGGTGAACGGTGGCGGATCGTGCCTATCATGCGCCGCGTGAATGATCGCGCACTTCCGCAGGATCGTGCTCTTTGGCGCGCTCACCGGCCTGTTCCTCTGCGCGACGAATTTCCTGCTCCTGCGCGTCATCAACGTCACCCGCGCGTTTGATCTCCTCTTGACCTTTTTCTGATTGCACGAAACGTTGCGTCGCTTCTCGGTATTCGCGATCTGCCGTCTTGTTGCCTTCGCCTTCGTTTGGAGGGGTGCTCATGTCGCTGCTCCTGTGTTCGCATTCGAAGGAACAACGCGGCGATGGGGGCGAGGTTCCGGTTATCCTTGTCTCGTGTACGGTTATGCTGCGCGGCATGTACTGGATTCTGGCGGCTCTTCTACTGATCGTCATGCTTGCGGTGCCGCGATTGCGGCCGCTGGCTGCGGGCGGAATCGTCGTTCTCGGCGCCATGCTGGCGTGGGGCATGTTCGGGCGCGTGCGGGAGGCGGATCCAGCGCAGCCGCTCGAGCGGGGACGCCCCACTACGCCAGCACCTTTGCTGGAATCGATACCTGTCGAGCAGATTGAAGTGGAAGGGCTGGAGCTCATCGGCGGCGGAGCACCTTTCCGCCTGCGCGGGCGGGTTCACAATCGATCTGCATCGTTGCTCTTGAAGTCTTTCATGCTCGATATCACCCGCCGCGACTGTCATGCCGAGGCGCTCGATCCGAGCGGGTGCGCCATGTTGTGGCAGGGACGGCATTGGATCGAGCTCACGGTTCCGCCGCAGGAAACGCGCGAGTTCGCCGTATCGATCTGGGCGAGGGGTGATGCGCCGCGTGCGCTCGGCACGGTGCGCGACGAGTTTGAGGTGGTTACCGCGAGCGGTCAGAAGGTGGAAGGAGAGCGCGATTGAGGCTCGTCCACGTCCTGCTTAGTTACCTGATTGCCGGATGGTCCGGCTTCTTCGTGATGGCGATCGAGCTCCTGGGCGGTCGATTGATGGCACCGAGCTTCGGCAGCAGCATCTACGTCTGGGGCGCAATCATCACGGTCTTTATGCTCGCGCTGTCGCTGGGCTACCTGGCAGGCGGACGATGGTCGATGCGTGCACCGAGCGTGCGGCGACTCGGGCTCATCTTGATGGCGGCAGCTCTGACGGTCGCACCGCTGCTGGCGTATGGAGAACGGCTGCTGGATTACGTCGCGACAGCGGTGCCCGATCCTCGCTTCGGCTCGTTGCTGGCTGCTTCGGCTTTGTTCTTCGTGCCGACCTTGCTATCCGGGATGGTCTCGCCATACGCCGTGCGTTTACTCGTGCAGGATCGCGCCACATCAGGGCGACATGCAGGGCAGCTTTATTTCGTTTCGACCTTCGGAAGCGCCGCTGGCACGTTGCTGACTTCGTTCTATCTCGTATTGCTGATGGAAGTCAGGACGATCCTGCTATCCATGATCGCTGTGTCGTTGGGCCTAGGCGCTTGTGCTTTTTTCGTGGGCAAGGCGGGCGATGCTGATAGGTAATTTGAGGTGGCGGCTCGCCGCGTTGTTGTTGCTTGCCGCGGGATGCGTCGGGTGCGGGCAGAATGCCACGGCCCAGGGCATGAAGCTCGTGCACGCCGAGCGCTCGCTCTATCGCGAAGTTCTCGTTTATGAGGGCCGCGGTGTGAGGTGCATGTGCTTCACACGCGAGTGCCGTGTCGGTCGGCAGTCGTGCCTCGATCTGCACGATGCGGATCGAATCGTGATGACGTATCCGCGCATGATGCTCACAGCACTTTACGTGATGCCGGAGCCGGCCAAGGTGCTGATCATCGGGCTTGGCGGCGGCACGCTTCCTATAGCGCTTCAACATGTGGTGCCGGACGTACGCATCGATGTCGTCGAGATCGACCCGGCTGTGGTGAAGGTGGCGAAGCGTTATTTCGGCTTCGCGGAGAATGACTCAACGCGCGCAACCGTCGCCGACGGACGGGTCTTCGTGAAACGGGCCTTGCGCGAAGGCCGCCGCTACGATCTCATCATGCTCGATGCGTTCGATCACGAATACATACCCGAGCATCTGCTGACTCAGGAATTCTTGAGCGAGGTGAAGGCACTGCTCAGCCCAGGTGGGGTGCTTGCTGCGAACACCTTCTCCGCGAGCCGCTTATACGATCATGAGTCAGCCACCTATGCGGCGGTCTTCCCGGCGTTTTTCAACTTGAAAAAGGACAACAGAGTCATCATCGCCAGCAACGGTGAGCTGCCAAGCAAGGAAACCTTGCGCGCGAATAGCAAGCGGTTCGAGCGCGTCTTTCGTCGTTTCGGCTTCGAGGCCGCAAGCATGTTGCCGCTGTTCTCCACGAAAGCTGATTGGGATACCAATGCTCGCGTGTTGACGGACCAATACTCACCCGCAAACTTGCTCAACTTGCGGCAAAGGGAATAGGAACAAGCGATGGGAATAGGGAAGGGACGCTGTAAGCGGTGAGGTGGCCGTGGCGACAAAGGCGAAAAGCTCTACGAAGCGCAAGCGTGCTCCAGCGCGGCGCAAGACGCCGAAGAAGGCGCCGCCGCGTACACGCGGGTTTCTGCCGCAGGAATGTCGCTTACAGACTCTTCCGGCTGAGGCAGCGACGGCCGCCGAGAGGATCGAGCAAGAGGGCGGCACGTTGCTCGCAAGTTACTACGAGCCGCTCAGTCGCGAGCCCCTGCTGCTGGCCGCTCTGCCTATCGATCGCGTTCAGCCGACACCGTTCCAGCGCGATCTTTCGGACGCGCATCACAAGAAGCTTTCCGCAGTGATCGATCGTACCGGTATGTTTCTCGATCCGATCATTGCTATCACGGCCCCAGAGGCGGGTTTTTGGACCCCGAACGGATTGCATCGCTTGGAGGCAATGAAAAGGCTCGGGGCGAAAACGATCGTCGCCATTGTGGTGCCGAAGCGCGAGATCGCCTGGCAGATCCTCGCGCTCAACACCGAGAAGGCTCACAATCTGCGCGAGCGTGCGCTCGAAGTCATTCGTATCTACAAGGGCCTCATCGAGGAAGATGCGAGTCGCCCGGAGAACGGGTTCGCGTTCTATCTGGAGGAGGCGGCGCTGGTCACGCTAGGGTTGTGCTACGAGCGCAAGGGCAACTTCGCCGGCGGCTCGTATCACCCGATCCTGCGTCGCCTGTTGGAGTTCTCACCAGAGCCGTTGGGTACGATGCTGCGGCAACATCAGCTCACGGCAGACAAGCTGTTCGAGCTGGACGAGCGTGTCAGCGAGATCGTCGAGCGTCTCAAGGAGCGTGGCCTCGTCAGCCCTTACTTACGCTCGTTCGTCGTCGCTCGTATCAACCCACTACGCTGGTTACGTGACGAGCCGCCGCCGGTCAACGAAGTGCTGCGGACGATGCGCGAACGCGCTGCGCGCTTCAACGTGGACAAGGTCACGCCGCAGGACCTTGCAAGGAGCGGCGGCCCGCCAGAGGAATGATGGAGGCTGGAGCCCGGGCAGCACCCGCCGTCTTGCGAGGCTCGTGACTCACGGGTGGTCATGAGGACGGGCGAACGACAGATGGCGGACGGCGGGTGACGCGCGCAAAGCCGGCTGCCGCCGGTCTGCATCGCTCGCTTGCCCTGAAGCCGTGCGCCCGTTATGTTCCGCGTCCTTAGATCAACTGCACGACCCTGTGTGCCTATGCCAATGAATTTCCTCGATTTCGAGCAGCCGATTGCAGAGCTCGAGGCGAAGATCGATGAGCTGAAGTTCGTCTCCAGCGATGCGGAGGTGAACATCGGGGAAGAGATCGCCCGTCTGCGTGCAAAGAGCCGCGCGCTCACGATGAGCATTTTCTCGAATCTGACGCAGTGGCAGATCGCGCAGCTCGCGCGCCATCCGCAGCGCCCGTACACGCTCGATTATGTCAGCGCGATCTTCACGGACTTCCAAGAGCTGCACGGCGATCGAATGTATGCCGACGACCCCGCCATCGTCGGCGGCCCGGCACGTCTCGATGGGCAGCCGGTGATGATCATCGGCCATCAGAAGGGGCGTGATACCAAGGAGCGGGTGCGACGCAACTACGGCATGCCCAAGCCGGAGGGATACCGCAAGGCATTGCGCCTGATGAAACTGGCGGAGCGTTTCCGTCTGCCGCTCATCACATTCATCGATACGGCGGGCGCCTATCCGGGCGTGGGGGCCGAGGAACGCGGTCAGAGCGAGGCGATTGCACGCAACCTGTTCGAGATGGCGCGTTTGCAGACCCCGATTGTCAGTGTGGTGATCGGAGAGGGCGGATCGGGTGGCGCGCTCGCGATTGGCGTGTGTGACCGCTTGCTCATGCTCCAGTACAGCATCTATTCGGTGATTTCGCCCGAAGGGTGCGCAGGCATCCTGTGGCGCAGCGCAGACAAGAAGGATCTCGCTGCGGAAGCGATGGGCGTGAGCGCCGAGCGGATCGCAAAGCTCGGTGTCGTCGACGAAGTCATCAAGGAGCCCCTTGGCGGTGCGCATCGCGATCCGCAGGCCATGGCAGAGTCGGTCCGCGAGGCGCTCCTGCGGCATCTCAAGGAGCTGCAGTCGCAGCCGATCGAGCAAATCCTGAGCAGGCGCGCCGAGCGACTGCGCAACTACGGCGTCTACAGCGAAGATTGACGACTGACACGGGGTCGGTCGGAAGGCAGGTGGGCCGTTTCAGGCGGCCAAGCGTTTGTGCTCCGGCGAGAACCGCTTAGGTGCGGAGCCCTGCGGCACACCGAATGCTTGCCGGTATCGAGCTCATATCAGCGCCGAGTGGCGAGAATCAGCAGTCCATAGATCGATGCGTCCCGCGCTGTGAGCACGTTCACTCCAGATCACCTCGCTTCGATCCTGCGTCGCCTGTTGCCCATCGGTGTGACACGGGTCGCGGTCGCATTCAGCGGCGGGCTGGATTCGACGGTGCTGCTGACGGCGCTCGCGCGCGTTCGCGCAGCGAACGGGCTCGACCTGCGCGCGCTGCACGTCAATCATGGCTTGCAGGCTGCCGCTAGCTCGTGGGCGGAGCATTGTCGGCGCGTCGCCGCTGCGCTGCACGTTCCATTCGAGCAACTGGTGGTGAAGGTTCGCGCGCTCGAGCTAGGGGTGGAGGCAGCGGCGCGGCGAGCGCGTTACGACGCTCTGGCACAGGCACTCTCGGACAATGAAGCGCTCCTCACTGCTCATCACGCCGACGATCAGCTCGAAACGATGCTACTCGCGCTGGCGCGCGGCGCGGGCGTGATAGGCCTGAGCGCCATGCCGGCGGTGCAGCCATTCGCGTGCGGCCTGCTCGTGCGCCCATTGCTCGATTTCACGCGCAGTGATCTCGAGCGCTGGGCCCGTGCCGAGGGGCTCGGGTGGGTCGAAGATCCCATGAACGAGCTGATCACCCTCGATCGCAGCTTCCTGCGCCGCGAGATCGTCGCCAGGTTACGGGCGCGCTTCCCATCGATCGCGCGCACGGCAGCGCGATCGGCGCGCCATCTCCAAGAGGCATCTGAGCTGCTGGACGACCTGGCGCAACTGGATCTCGATACCGTACGCGTCGAGGCAGCGCTCGATGTGGAACGTCTGCGCAGCTTGAGCGCAGCGCGGCGGCGCAACGTGCTGCGGCGCTGGTTACGCGACTTCGGTGTCCGGGCGCCATCGAGTGCTCGCTTGGCAGGGATCGATCATGACATGCTGGCAGCCAAGCACGACCGGATGCCGTGCACGGAAGTCGACGGCGTGCAGGTGCGGCGCCATCGCCGCTTGCTCTATTGCGTGCCGCGGTTGCCGCCAGTACCTAGCGAGCCGATCGAATGGCGGACCAATGCCGAGCTGCCGCTGCCCGGTGGCCTCGGCGCGCTCGAGCTCGTTCCCGAGATGGGTGTCGGATTGAGCGCGGTACGTCTGCCGCGGCAGCTGCATGTGATGTTCCGGCGCGGAGGGGAAATGCTGAAGGCTGCCGGCGAGAAGCATCGGCGTTCATTGAAGAAGCGGCTGCAGGAAGCGAATGTGTTGCCTTGGTGGCGCGGTCGCCTGCCGCTCATCTACGCGAACGGTCGGCTCGTGGCGGTCGGCGACTTGTGGATCGACGCGGATTTTGCCGCTCGCGCCAACGAACCTTCGCTGCGACTCGTTTGGAAGGACAAGCCGGCGATATACGCATTTGGATCGGCTGGATCGGAGGACGGCCCTGTCGACGAGTGAGCGTTACGGGCTGTGCTCACTTTCATCGTTACGTGCACTCGGTTACACTGTGCTCCCGTCGTATTGACGGCGCTGCGCTCGGGCACTTCGCCGTTCAGAACCTCACTCCTCTCGCGACGGGGCCAAGATGACTCGTTTTATCTGTGTGACCGGCGGTGTCGTGTCCTCACTGGGCAAAGGCATCGCCGCCGCCTCTTTGGGCGCGATTCTTGAAGCGCGCGGGCTCAAAGTCAGCATGGTGAAGCTGGATCCGTACATCAACGTCGATCCAGGCACGATGAGCCCATTTCAACACGGCGAGGTGTTCGTCACGACAGACGGCGCCGAAACCGATCTCGACCTCGGGCACTACGAGCGCTTCGTTCGCACCACGACGACCCGCAACAGCAACTTCACGACGGGCAGAATCTACGAACGCGTCATCGCGAAGGAACGTCGTGGCGACTATCTGGGCGCGACCGTTCAAGTCATCCCGCACGTGACCGACGAGATCAAGCATTGCATCCGCTTGGGTGCCGGCGACGCCGACGTGTGCATGGTCGAGATCGGCGGCACGGTAGGTGACATCGAGTCGCTGCCGTTCCTGGAAGCGATCCGGCAGCTCGGTGTCGAGCTCGGACGCAACAACGTCATCTATATTCATCTGACGTTGATTCCGTACATTCCCACTTCCGGCGAGATCAAAACGAAGCCGACGCAGCATTCGGTGAAGGAGCTGCGCTCGATCGGCATCCAGCCAGACATTCTGTTGTGTCGTGCGCGCGAACCGCTTCCTGAGGAGCAACGTCGGAAGATCGCCCTCTTCACGAACGTGGAGGAGCGCGCCGTGATCACCGCCGTCGACGTCGACGACATTTACAAGATCCCACTCATGCTCCATGCCGAGGGCCTGGACGACATCGTCGTCGACAAGCTGCGCCTGGACGTTCCGCCGGCGGACCTGTCGGAGTGGCGGCAGGTCGTGGCGGCCAAAGCAAACCCCGACATGGAAGTAACGGTCGCGTTGGTGGGCAAGTACGTCAATTTGCGCGACTCGTACATCTCGTTGACCGAGGCGCTCACCCATGCCGGCATTCGCAGTCGCACGCGAGTCAACATTCGTTTCATCGAGGCGAGCGAAGTCGAGAAGCATGGCACCAGTTGCTTGGAGGGTGCCGACGCCATCCTCGTGCCGGGCGGCTTTGGTGAGCGCGGAATCGAAGGGAAGCTCGCCGCGATCCGCTATGCGCGCGAACGTCAGATCCCGTACCTCGGGATCTGTCTGGGCATGCAGCTGGCGATCATCGAATACGCACGACACGTCGCTGGGCTCGAGGGGGCGAACTCCACGGAGTTCGACCGCAATGCACCGCATCCGGTGATCGCGCTCATCACCGAATGGCAAGATCAAAAGGGCACGATCGAGCGTCGCGACGAAAACTCTCGTCTTGGCGGGACCATGCGCTTGGGTGCGCAGGAAGTGCGTTTGTCGCACGGCTCACGGGTGCATCAGATCTACGGCGTGGGCGTCATTCACGAACGCCATCGACACCGGTACGAGTTCAACAATCGCTATCTGCAGAAGCTGATGAACGCGGGTTTGCGATTCCCGGCCTTCTCGCGCGACGGCCTCGTGGAAATGATCGAGCTGCCGAACCATCCGTTCTTCATCGCGAGTCAGTTCCACCCCGAGTTTCGCTCGACGCCGCGTGACGGCCACCCGCTTTTTACCGGGTTCATGAAGGCGGCGCGCGCGTACAGGCAGCAGCAGATACCGGTGGCGGTAAATGGCTGACATTGCGGGCGGGAGTGTGGAAAAAGCAGCTGAGTGCAGGCACGCCTGCGGATAGAATCTCCCGAAGTGCAAGCGCCCAGTCAGCCCCATGAGCCACGCCATGCGTCTTTGCGGTTACATCGTCGGTAACGATCGCCCGTTGTTCCTGATCGCCGGACCTTGCGTGATCGAAAGCGAGTCACTCGTCATCGACACGGCAGGCAAGCTCAAGGAGTTGACGACGCGCCTCGACATTCCGTTTATTTTCAAGTCCTCCTTCGACAAGGCGAATCGCTCTTCGCGTGCGAGCTTTCGGGGACCTGGGCTCGAGGAGGGGCTGCGGATCCTCGCCGAGGTCAAACGCCAAGTCGGCGTTCCTGTCTTGACCGACGTTCACGAAGACACTCCCCTGGCGGAGGTGGCTGCAGTCGTCGATGTGCTGCAAACACCCGCGTTTCTGTGTCGCCAAACGAACTTCATCATCAACGTGTGCTCGCAGAAACGCCCTGTCAACATCAAAAAGGGGCAGTTTCTGTCTCCTTGGGAGATGCAGAACGTCGTAGACAAAGCACGTTCCACAGGCAACGATCAGATTCTGGTGTGTGAACGAGGCTTCAGCTTCGGGTACAACAACTTAGTGTCCGATATGCGCTCGCTGTCGATCATGCGCAGCACCGGCTGTCCGGTCGTGTTCGACGCGACGCATTCTGTTCAGCTTCCGGGGGGGAAAGGCAGTGCTTCGGGCGGCCAGCGAGAGTTCGTGCCCGTGCTCGCGCGCGCTGCAGTGGCAGCCGGCGTGGCAGGATTGTTCATGGAAACGCACCCGGACCCGGACAAAGCGCTGTCCGACGGTCCGAATGCTTGGCCGCTCGCCAGGATGGAGGCGCTGCTCACGACGCTGAAGGAGCTCGATCAAATCGTCAAGTCCAAGCCCTACGAGGAAAGTCTGTTATGAGCAAGATCGTCGACATCCGCGGCCGCGAAATTCTGGATTCGCGCGGTAACCCCACCGTGGAGGCCGATGTCTTTTTGGAGTCCGGCGCGTGGGGACGCGCGGCAGTGCCGTCCGGTGCTTCCACCGGCACGCGCGAAGCAGTGGAGTTACGCGACGGCGACAAGAATCGCTACCTCGGCAAGGGTGTGACGAAGGCGGTTGCCAACGTCAACGGTGAGCTCAAGAAGGCGCTCGTGGGGCGCGAGGCTGCGGATCAAGCCGAGATCGACCGCATCATGATCGAGCTCGACGGCACCGAGACGAAGAGCCGCCTCGGCGCCAATGCGATCCTGGCGATTTCCCTGGCGACCGCGCACGCGATGGCGCGCGAGACGAAGGTTTCGCTGTTTCGGCGGCTCGGCGGACCTGGTCCGAAGACGTTGCCCGTGCCGATGATGAACATCATCAACGGTGGTGCTCACGCGGACAACAGCGTCGACATTCAGGAATTCATGATCTTGCCCGTGGGGGCGCCGTCATTGAGCGAGGCGATCCGTTACGGAGCGGAGATCTTCCACACTCTCAAGAAAGTTCTGCACGAGCGCAAGCTCGCAACCTCGGTAGGCGATGAGGGCGGCTTTGCACCGGACTTGCCCTCCAACGAAGCGGCGTTGGAGACCATCCTCGAGGCGATCGAGCGCGCGGGCTACAAACCTGGCAAGCAGGTGTATTTGGGCCTGGACGTCGCAAGCTCAGAGTTCTTCAAGGATGGCGTATACGAGCTGGCATCCGAGAACCGTAAGTTCACCTCGACCCAGTTCGTCGACTATCTCGAAGGGCTCGTGAACCGTTATCCGATCATCTCGATCGAGGACGGCATGAGCGAAGGCGATTGGGACGGCTGGGCACTGTTGACGCAGCGCCTTGGCAAGCGCGTGCAGCTGGTGGGCGACGACTTGTTCGTGACGAACACCAAGATCCTGCGCGAAGGCATCGAGAAGAAGATCGCGAACTCGATTTTGATCAAGCCCAATCAGATCGGCACATTGACCGAGACGCTGGCCGCGATCGACCTTGCTGCCAATGCCGGGTATTCGTCCGTCGTCTCGCACCGTTCGGGTGAGACAGAGGATGCGACGATCGCGGACATAGCGGTCGCGACGCGCGCGACGCAGATCAAGACCGGCTCGATGTCGCGTTCTGATCGCATTGCGAAGTACAACCAGTTGCTGCGCATCGAAGCGGAGCTTGGGAGCGAGGCGCGCTACGCGGGCGCAGAGGCGTTCCCAATCCCGCTCCCCAACGCCTAGTGCATCGCCGATGAAATATCTCGCAGCCGCCTTGCTGGTCGTGCTGGTGCTGTTGCAGTACCGGCTTTGGCTCGGCGATGGCGGCATGCGAGAGGTACGTCGGCTGCGCGCGGAGATCGCCGCTCAGATGCAGGAAAACGAGGCGCTGCGCGAACGCAACCGTACGCTTGCAGCCGAAGTGCAGGATCTGAAAAAGGGCACTGCGGCGATCGAGGAACGCGCCCGCACCGACCTGGGGATGATCGGCGAGGGCGAGACGTTTTATCAGGTTGTCACCGATCCGAGCACCGTCGCTGGCGCAGGTGCTGCGGCCGATGAGGATGACCAAGGCGCAGGCACACGCTGAGCAGAGCAGGGACAGGGCACTTGCGTGAGCGCGACAGTCCGTTACTGGGGCGTGATTCCAGCGGCCGGCACGGGGCGTCGGATGGGGTCATCCGAGCGACCGAAGCAGTACCTGCACCTCGCCGGACGGACCGTGCTCGAGTGGGCCGTTGCGCCCTTCCTTGAGCACGGTGCGTTCGAGCGGATCGTGGTCGCGCTTGCGCCCGATGACATCTGGTGGCGCACGACCCGCTTGGCGAACGCGCCGCAGATCGCTTGCGTGGCAGGCGGCAAGGAGCGAGCCGAGTCTGTGCGCGCTGGGCTGCAGGCACTGGTCGGCGTCGCAGATCCTCACGACTGGGTTCTGGTGCACGACGCAGCCCGACCGTGTTTGACGCGTGAGGCCCTGCAGCGTCTCGTAGCGGCCGTGAAAGACGAGGATGTGGGCGGTCTGTTGGCGACGCCGGTCGTCGACACGCTGAAGCGCGCAGACGAGCGCGGCTATGTCACGGAAACGGTGCCGCGCGCGGCGCTGTGGCGTGCGCTGACGCCTCAGATGTTCCGCTTCGAGCTGCTCGTGCGGGCGCTGGACGCGGCGCTCCAGCAGGGTCTTTGCGTCACGGACGAGGCGCAGGCGATCGAGTTCCTCGGGCTGCGACCGAAGCTGGTTGAGTGTGACTGCGACAATCTGAAGATCACGACGCCACCCGATCTCGAGCGCGCAGCGCGCATCCTGGCAGCACGAGAGCTTCGATGAGCGAGTTTCGCATCGGCCAAGGTTTCGACGTTCATGCGTTCACGGCGGGCGAGTTCGTGACGCTTGGCGGTGTCAAGATCCCGCACACGCATGGGGTCCTGGCGCACTCTGACGGGGACGTGCTGCTGCACGCGGTATGCGACGCGCTGCTCGGTGCCGCCGCGCTCGGAGACATTGGCATGCACTTTCCTGAAAGCGACGAGCGTTGGCGCGGCGCGGACAGCCGCGCAATGCTTCGCCACGTGTGCACGCTGCTTGCAGACCGCGGCTATCGCATCGTCAACGTCGATGCGACTGTCATCGCACAGGCACCGCGACTCGGTCATTACCGAGACCTGATGCGAACGAACCTCGCGGACGACCTGTCCATCGACATCGATCGGGTGAGCGTCAAAGCGACCACCACCGAGAAGCTCGGTTTCGTCGGTCGGGTCGAGGGGATTGCCTGCCAGGCGGTTGCGCTGATCGAGCGAGATTCTTGAGCACCGCGCCTTTCTTGAACGTACCGACCGCCTTCGGCGCACCGCTCGGTCGAGCCGATTTCCGCCGCGCCCCCGAGGATTTCGTGGTGCGCGAGTGGCTCGGGTTCGAGCCCGACGGGGAAGGCGAGCACGTGCTGCTCAAGGTGCGCAAACGCGGTGCGAATACCATCTGGGTTGCTCAGCAGCTCGCGCGTATTGCCAACGTGCCGACGAGTGAGATCGGCTATGCCGGGCTCAAAGATCGTGACGCGGTCGCCGAGCAGGCGTTCACTGTTCCGTACCGATCGGCGATCGGTCTCAATTGGATCGGTGTGTCCGGGGAAGGATTCGAAGTCATCGCAGCTGCGCGACATTCGCGCAAGCTCAAGCGCGGTGCGCTGAAGGGCAACGAATTCTTGATCGTCCTGCGCGATTTCTCCGGAGACCGGGCGGCGCTTGAGGAGCGACTGTGGCTCATCGCTCAACGTGGGGTGCCGAACTACTTCGGGCCGCAGCGTTTCGGGCAGGGAGCTCGCAACGTCGCTGTCGCGATGCGCTGGTTCCAGGGCGGTGTGCCTCCTGCGAACCGGGTGCAACGCGGCTTTGCCATTTCGGCGGCACGCTCGGCGATCTTCAACGCCGTGTTGGCGGCGCGCGTACGCGCTGGCACTTGGGACCGCTTACTCGACGGCGATCTGGCCAATCTCGATGGAACGGGCAGTATCTTCGCGGTGGGCTCGCCGGATGCGACGCTCGCGGCGCGCTGCGCGGCCCTCGATATCCACCCGACCGGACCGCTGTGGCATGGCGACAGCTCTGCCGAGGGCGAGGTGGCAGAGCTCGAAAGATGCATCGCGAACGAGCTGCCGGTGTTGGCGCAGGGGCTTGCCCAGGTGGGACTCCGACCTGAGCGGCGGGCGTTGCGCGTGAGAGTCTCGGAGCTCACCTGGGGATTTGAAGGAAACGACGTCAAGCTGTCGCTGCGTTTGCCGCGAGGCGCGTTCGCGACGGCAGTCCTGCACGAGGTAATCGAGAGCGTATTCTAGGCGGGAGGTTGGGACCAAAGGACTGGAGCCGCGCGCTTCGCGTGTGCTGCGCAGTCCCATGCCTTAGGGCTCTTCTCACCGGCGCAATAACACGTACACCGCGCCGCTGCCTCCGTCCACAGCGCGAGCGGATCCGAACGCGAGCACCGCATCGGAGCGTTGTAGCCACAGGTTGACTACGTTTTTGAGGACCGGCCCGCGCGGCCCCGAGCGACGACCCTTGCCGTGCACGACGCGCACGCAGGTGAAGCGTCTCTGGAGTGCTTGGCCGATGAACTCGCGCAACGCGCCTCTCGCCTCTGCCGCGGTCAGCCCGTGCAGGTCGATCTCTGCATCGACGACGTAGTGCCCCCGTCGCAGCTTCGTCAAGATGCGCTCTGGGACGTGAGGCCGCCGAAAACTGAGCTCATCGCCGGTGCAGAGCAGCGTCTCGTCTTGCGGCGGCAGCAGGCTTTCTCGCAGAACCTCGCGACGATCCGCACGCGTGAAGCGTGCGACGGGCGAGGGCTTCGGTCGCGAAGTGTGACGCTCCTCGACCACCAGCGGCTTGACATCGCGCACATACTCGCGAAAGAGATTTCGCTCATCGGACTTAGCCATCGATCCGCTACCTCGTCTTCACAAGGTGCCGCCGCTCACGCCCTTGGCCGGAGGTTTGCAGTATAGTTGCGCGCGTGTGTCCGCGGCGCGCGTGGCCGTGGGCGCAAACGCTCGAGTGCCACGTGCGTCTGCGGCTGACGGTACAATTTCGCTTCAAAGATTCCTCTGGGATTTCAGCATCCTTGAAGATTCTCATCAGCAATGACGACGGATACCGCGCCGACGGCTTGCGCGCGCTGGTGGACGCGTTGAGCCAGATCGCGGATGTGACGGTTGTCGCCCCCGATCGTAACCGAAGTGGGGCGAGCAATTCGCTCACCCTCGATGTCCCGCTGCGAGTGATCCAATATGACACGCGCAAGTACCTGGTCGCGAACGGCACACCCACGGACTGTGTGCACTTGGCGATTTCAGGCTTGTTCGATTTCGAGCACGACATGGTTGTCTCCGGGATCAACGACGGTGCCAACTTGGGCGACGATGTGCTGTACTCCGGCACCGTTGCTGCCGCGATCGAGGGACGTTTTCTCGGCTTGCCCGCGATCGCCGTCTCGCTGGTCGTGGAGCGCAACTCGCCGATGCACTTCGATACGGCGGCGCGAGTCGCGATGGAGCTCGTCATGCGCGTGCAGCGTACGCCGCTTCACCAGGCCACGATTCTGAACGTGAACGTCCCAGACCTACCCTACGATGCGCTCAAGGGCTATCAAGCAACGCGGCTTGGGTTCCGTCATCGCTCGGAACGTATCGTGCGTTCCGAAGATCCGCGCGGGCGGCCCGTCTATTGGGTCGGCGCCGCAGGCCGCGGCCACGACGTCGGTCCTGGAACCGATTTTCATGCCGTTGCGAATGGTTATGTGTCCGTGACGCCTTTGCAGATCGATCTCACGCGTCACACGATGCTCGAGGATGTGCGTGAATGGTTGCAAGGGCGACTGGAATGAAAGGCGACAGTCGTGTCGGGATCGGCATGACGTCGGCGCGGACGCGCGAGCGGCTCGTGCAGCGTTTGCGTGAACAAGGTATCTCCAATCCGCTGGTTCTAGAGCAGATACGCAACGTGCCGCGTCATCTGTTCGTCGATGAGGCACTCGCGACGCGTGCCTACGAAGATACCGCGCTGCCGATCGGATATGGACAAACAATCTCGCAGCCCTACGTGGTCGCACGCATGACCGAAGCGCTGCTGGAGAATGCGACGCCGGGCAAAGTGCTGGAGATCGGGACTGGCTGTGGCTATCAGACGGCGGTGCTTGCGCCCCTCGTGCGGTTCATCTACAGCGTCGAGCGTATCAACGCGTTGTTGGATCGTGCGCGCGCGCGCTTCAAGGAGCTGCGCATCAGCAACGTGCACTTGCGCCACGGCGACGGTTTTCAAGGCTGGCCGATGTACGCGCCGTACGATGCCATCTTGATGGCGGCAGCGCCGCTTACGGTGCCGCGGGCACTGATCGATCAGCTTGCCCCTGGCGGACGCTTGGTTGCTCCTGTGGGTCCGGAAGGCAGACAACAGCTGGTGCGGATCACGAAACGCGGCGACGAGCTACACACCGAAAACTTAGGAGCCGTCAGCTTCGTGCCGCTCGTGCAAGGGCTGAGCTGAGCTCTCGCGCTGCGAGACTGAGGTGATCGTTGCAAGTAAGCAGTCAGATCTAGTTTTGCTACAGGGCTCGCGCCTCACAGCTGGACATAGAGCGCAACGAATTCTCGCTGCGGCGATGCCTGCTGCATTTCGGGGCTGCGTGCGCGCATGCCTCGTCGCGCTCGCAGCGACGCTGCTGGTCGCTTGTGGCTCCACCCCTGCGCAGCGGCCCACGACGTATGTGGTCAAACGTGGGGACACGCTTTACTCCATTGCGCGACGTCACGGTCTCGATTATCGAGATATCGCCCGCTGGAACGGAATCGGACCCGATTACCTCATCTATCCTGGACAGCGTCTCAAGCTTTATCCGAGTAACAAGTCATCGGCAGCCGCAGCGGCGGCGCAAACGCGCAGCGGTAGCGCGCCGCGCTCGAGCGGACAGTCATCGTCGCCGCGCGCGGTACCGTCAACGGCTGCGCTGCCGCGCATGCGGTGGCAGTGGCCCGTGAGCGGTGGCACTGCCACCTTGACGTCGCGTCCGAATGGCGGTTATGGCCTGACGATCAGCGGCAAGCTCGGCGATGAAGTGCGCGCCGCCGCGGACGGTCGTGTCGTGTACACGGGTTCGGGTTTGCTCGGCTATGGTCAGCTCATCATCGTCAAGCACAACGAGACATTTCTCAGCGCATACGGGCACACGCAATCGGTCTTTGTACGCGAAGGCGATTTCGTCAAAGCCGGCCAACGTGTCGCCACGATGGGCACCGGGCCGCGCGGCACACCGGTGCTGTACTTCGAGATTCGCGTGAACGGCACTCCGCACAATCCACTTGAATTGTTGCCGCGGCGCTAAGTGATGGCGCTAGCTGGGATGACGCCACTGATCTCTGCTTTTTCCTGTGTGCAGCGAGCCTGTAGGACACTCGAGGTTGAGGTATCAAGGCGCGACGGTTCAGATGTCAACGTCTGGCAACGCTGAGCCGCTTGCTGGCGCGAAGTTTGCAAACTGAAAAAGTTGCGCGTCAGGTGTTGCACTTCATGCGTATGTGTGGCTAACATCCGCGTCCATATTCGCAGGGCAGCGATCCGGTGCGAGCAGGGTCACCGGGAGGAGACGCGCTGGCGAAGGGGGATTCGAGGAAACAGCGCCAAGAAGAATAAAATCACAAGAAAAAGAATATGCCGTCCGCGAAGACGCTTCATCGCAGCGCGCGCGGCGGGGTTGTCGAACGAACTTCAGTCCTGCGCGTCTCCTCCCAGTGGCCTTGTCGTTTGTCTGTGTATAGGTCGGACAACTCCTAGATGTCGCGTGGGCGCGCGCGTTCGCGCGTTGCCTTTCGGTTCTTGCTTTTTTCTTTGCTGCTTTAGTTCCTCTGTCACGCTGAGATGTGCACCTACTACGCGCGCTGCTGCAAGCTCGGGCGATGTGCTCCTGTCCGGAACGACACTGTCTAGGGTCGACACCCCAGCAGGAACGCTGCGACGACGCGCCGATCCTCGCTGACGAGCACGTTGTAGGTGCGGCATGCGGCGCCGGTGATCATGACTTCACAACCGACACCGCGTTGGAGGAGCGCAGCGGTCCATTCCATGCGCGGAAAGCGCTGGCGTTCGCCGACTCCGAGCACGACGATCTCAGGTTCGAGTGCCAGAATTGGATCGAGATCCGAGATCTCGAGGTCATCAACGCTCGTCGGGCGCCAATCGGTCACGAGCTCCGTTGCGGTGATGAGGCAGCTGCGTGTGAGCACGATGTCCCCGACACGGATTTCGCCGGGCCCGTAGCTGCGGACCGTGTTCGCCCCGGGCGTCAGTTCGTCGGTGAGCTTCATACCGTAACGATAGCGCGTTCGTTCGAAGATGCCAGTGCTCGAGCTACGAGCGTTCCTCTGCGGCAGGTCGAGGGTCCCGCCGCACTGATAAGATTCGCGCATGCTGTCAGGTCATTCCGACGCTGCTGCCCTCACATTGTTGGTTCTCGATGAGACCGCCGGTGATCTGTCCCGCAATCCGCATCGGTCCGAGCGCCTCGCGCTGCTCGAGCGAATGGCCGGGCTCGGGCGCGTGGCGCGTCATCGAGGCCCGCTGCAGCCGAGCGTCGCTGCACTATCGTCGTGGCAGTTCGCCTTGCTCGAGACGCTGTCGCTCCGAGACTCGAGCGAGCTGTTCCCGAGCGCAGCGGTGTCACAAGCGGCCCTCTCGAATGCAATCTCGCCGCCCGCGGAATGTTGGGCGCACTTGACGTGCGTTCATCTGGAGGCGGGTCTCAGCGATATGCGCGGGATGCTCTTGCGCGGCCAGGCAGCGCTCGATGCCGAGGATCGCGCAGAGATCGGCGCAATGCTCGCTGAGTACTTGCGGGCGGACGGATACGAGCTGTGCAGTCACGATGACGGTTGGCTGGTGCGCTGTCCGCGCCTGCTCGCGGCGCGCACGATGCCGCCGCTGCAAGCATTCAGCGGTCCTCTCGAAGCCGCGTTGCCGGTCGGCGAAGATGCGGCAGAATTACGCCGCCTGATGACAGAGATGCAGATGCTCTTGCACGAACACCCTGTCAACGAACGCCGTGCCAGAGCCGGGTTGCCCAGCGCAAATGCGACTTGGCTGTGGAGCGTGAGCTCGTTATCGCATCGGCCCGCGCCCGCGATTCTGCCTGTCGCGTTTGGCGGCGCTACGTACCTGAAGGGGCTTTATCTCTTGCATTCACAAACTGTTCACGACCCATTGTCAGATGCGGCTGCATTAGCCGCAGCCGCACCCAGTGCGAGCAGCATCGTGGCCGTGGTGAGCTCGAGCGATGCTGCGAGCTTTCAGACACAGTGGCTTACGCCGCTTCTGGACATGTTGAGAAGCGGCACTTTCGATCGTCTGATCGTCTATTTCGATGCGTGGCGCTTCGAGCTGCAGCGGCGCGATCTGCTGCGATTCTGGCGCCGTTCGCTGCCGGAGAGCCGCTGGCCTGCATGATGCGGCGGATCATTCGACGTCGCCTCGCAGACGGCGCAGCGGCTGCCCTGTTGCCTGGGAACTTGCATCCGCTCCTGCGACGGATTTACGCGGCGCGCGGTATACGGTCAGGCGCGGAGCTGCAGCTGTCCCTCGATCAGCTGATCCCTGTGCGTCAGCTCGGAGGCGTGGAGCCAGCGGTCGAGCTGCTCTGTGATCACTATCGACGCGGCAGCCGAATCGTCGTCGTGGGGGATTTCGATGCCGATGGGGCCACGAGCACCGCTCTCGTCGTAAGGCAGCTGCGCCGACTCGGGTTTCCAGCGGTCGACTTCCTCGTGCCGAATCGATTTCAGTACGGATACGGTCTGACGCCGGAGATCGTGCGCCTTGCTGCCGAGCGCAAGCCGGCGCTGATCGTGACCGTCGATAACGGCATGTCCAGTCTTGCGGGGGTCGAGGAGGCGCGCCGCCTCGGAATCCAGACCCTCATTACCGATCACCATCTTCCCGGACCTGTCACTCCGCAGGCCGACGTGATCGTCAATCCCAACGCGCCAGGGGAGGCATTCCCCAGTAAGGCCCTGGCTGGGGTAGGGGTCGCCTTCTACGTGATGGCGGCGCTCACGCGCACTGTGCAAGAACGTGGCTTGACGTCCGCAAAGGCCCCGGTTGCCGAGCTCCTCGACCTCGTTGCGCTCGGCACAGTCGCGGATCTTGTGCCGCTCGATCGGAACAACCGCATCCTCGTTCACGAGGGCTTGCGGCGCATACGTGCAGGTCGCTGTGTCGCCGGTGTGCGTGCGCTGCTCGAGGCGTCGAACCGGGCGTTGAGCGAAGTGGTCGCGAACGACCTTGGATTTCAGGTCGGTCCGCGCCTGAACGCGGCGGGACGTCTCGATGACATGACCATTGGCATTCAATGTCTGCTCACCGACGATCTGGCCACGGCGCGCATGCTTGCCGCCCGGCTTACGCAGCTCAATCAGGATCGCAAAGAGCTGGAGCTGCAGATGCAGCAGGAGGCCATGGCTGCAATCGGGGACATGCGCGCTGAAGACCCGGCGCTGCCTCTCGGCTTGTGTCTTTACGACGAGTCTTGGCACCAGGGCGTCGTTGGCCTGGTGGCTTCTCGCGTCAAGGAGAAGGTGCATCGGCCCGTGATTGCGTTAGCGCGCGCCGACGCCCGCATGCTCAAGGGCTCGGCGCGTTCGGTGCACGGCGTGCACATCCGCGATGTGCTCGAGGCGATTGCGACCCGATATCCGGGCGTCATCGAGAAGTTCGGCGGGCACGCGATGGCAGCCGGATTGAGCGTGCCGCTCGAGCGTCTCGAAGAGTTTCGTGCCGCTTTCGACGCAGAAGTGCAGCGCTGGATGTCGCGCGACGATGCAGTCGGGATCATCTACTCGGACGGTGAGCTACGCGGCGATGAGCTGACGTTGGACGTCGCGCGGCTCTTGCGCGAGGCGGGGCCCTGGGGACAGGCGTTTCCAGAGCCGGTCTTCGACGGTATCTTCCAGGTGCGTGGCGTGCGCGTCCTCGGCGACCGACATCTCAAGCTCGAAGTGTGCCACGAGGATGTGCCGGGCTGCGACGCGTTGGCGTTCCGCCACTTCGATGATGCGAGCGCGCCGCTCGTGCAACCGAACGATCGCGTGGAACTTGCGTACCGGCTCGACGTCAACCGGTTCAACGGGACAGAGAGGGTGCAGCTGCTGGTCGAGTATCTGCGAGTGGTCAGTTGATGTCGGTCAGGGACATCTGTGCCGCAGTGAAGCGCAGATCCTGCCGGAAGGCATCCTGCCACGAGCAGCCGCTGCCGTAAGGCTTGCCCGAATGGGCCGCAGCACAGCGCATCGTGATAGAATTCCATCCTTTCGTTCTTTTTTCATTGCACCAACTCATGGAAATGGAGATCAACGCACTCCGTCGTTCTCTGGAAGACCTCTCCGAGCGCAGCGAGGCGCTGAGGAGGTTTCTTTGAGTACGATCGCAAGAGCGAGCGGTTGGCGGAGGTCAATCGCGAATTAGAGGACCCTGCGATTTGGAACACGCCTGAGAAGGCACAGGAGCTCGGCAAGGAGCGGGCCAAGCTCGAGCAGGTGGTCCTGACGCTGGACCGAGTAGCAAGCGGGCTGAAGGACGCAGACGAGCTGCTGACACTCGCGCTCGAGGAGAACGACGAATCGACTGCGCGCGAAATCGAACGCGACATACGCAAGATCGAGCAAGAGATCAAGAAGCTCGAGTTCCAGCGTATGTTCCCCGGTGAGATGGATGCCCGTTCCTGCTTCCTCGACATTCAAGCAGGCGCTGGGGGCACCGAGGCGCAGGACTGGGCCCAGATGCTGATGCGCATGTACCTGCGCTGGGCCGATCAGCACGGATACAAGACCGAGATCGTGGATATCAGCGAAGGCGAGGTCGCCGGGATCAAGGGTGCCACGATCCACATCATCGGCGATTACGCGTACGGGTGGTTGCGCACCGAGACCGGCGTTCATCGGTTGGTGCGCAAGTCGCCATTCGACTCGAACGCGCGTCGTCACACTTCGTTCGCCTCGGTATTCGTTTCACCTGAAGTCGACGACGAGATCCACATCGAGATCAATCCTGCGGACTTGCGCATCGACGTGTATCGCGCGAGCGGCGCGGGCGGTCAGCACGTCAACAAGACCGAATCGGCGGTGCGTATCACCCACCTGCCGACCGGCATCGTGGTCGCCTGCCAGAACGAGCGTAGCCAGCACAAGAACCGCGACAAGGCGATGAAGCAGCTCAAGGCGAAGCTGTATGAGCTCGAGGTGAACAAGCGCAATGCCGCGGCGAAGGTGCTCGAGGATTCGAAGGCAGACGTGAGCTGGGGCAACCAGATCCGCTCGTACGTACTCGATCAGTCCCGTATCAAGGATTTGCGCACGAATGTGGAGGTCGGCAACACGACGGCGGTGCTCGACGGCGACTTGGATATGTTCTTGGAAGCGAGCCTGAAGCAGGGGCTGTGACGTCCGCGATGGAACTGACATGAGCGACAACAACAACCCAATCGACGAGAACAAGCTCATCGCCGAGCGCCGCGCTAAGTTGGCTCGGCTTCGTGCGGCGGGTCAGGCGTATCCGAACGATTTTCGGCGCGATGCGCTTGCAGACCAGCTCCTGACCGCCTACGGCGATCGCGACCCCGAGTGGTTTGACCAGCACACGATCCGCGTCAAGGTGGGCGGGCGGATGATGGTGAAACGGGTCATGGGCAAGGCCAGCTTCGCCAAGCTCATGGACCGCAGCGGTCAGATACAACTCTTCCTGCAGTCCGAGACGCTCGGGGAGGTCTACGAAGAGTTCAAGCACTGGGACGTTGGCGATATCCTCGGCGCAGAGGGCGTGCTCTTCAAGACGAAGAGAGGCGAGCTGTCCGTCCGAGTGGAAACCTTGCGATTGCTGACCAAGTCGCTGCGTCCCCTGCCCGACAAGTGGCACGGGCTGGTCGATCAGGAGACGCGCTATCGGCAGCGCTACGTAGATCTGATCGTCAACCCAGAGAGCCGCCGTGTGTTCCTGACGCGCACGCGGATCATCAAGTACCTGCGCGATTTTCTCGATGCGCTCGATTTTCTCGAAGTCGAGACGCCGATGATGCAAGCCATTCCAGGTGGGGCGGTCGCGCGCCCATTCATCACGCATCACAACGCTCTCGACATGGATCTGTACTTGCGTGTCGCACCGGAGCTTTACCTCAAGCGCCTTGTCGTCGGCGGCTTCGAACGTGTCTACGAGCTCAATCGCAACTTCAGGAACGAAGGCGTGTCGACACGTCACAACCCGGAATTCACCATGCTCGAGCTCTACCAGGCGTTCGCCGACTACACGGATCTCATGAGTCTGGTGGAGCGCATGTGTCATGGGATCTGCGACACGATCTATGGATCGCGTCGTGTCGAGTATCAGGGCGAGGTGTTCGACTTCTCGCAGCCTTTCCGCCGTGTCACGGTGGAAGATCTGATCGTGCACTTCAATCCAGACATCGAGCGTGCGCGTTTGCGCGACGTGGACTACTTACGCAGCCACTGCGACCGGCTCGGCATTCGCTACAGCGCGGCGGATGGTGCGGGTAAGTTGCAGCTCGAGATCTTCGAGAAGACTGCGGAGGGGCGGATCTCCGCTCCCACGTTTGTCTATGCCTATCCGGCGGAGGTCTCGCCACTCGCGCGACGCAACGACGCGGATCCGTTCTTGACGGACCGTTTCGAGTTCTTCGTCGGTGGACGTGAAATCGCCAACGGCTTCTCAGAGCTGAACGATCCGGAGGATCAAGCAGCGCGCTTCAAGGAGCAGCTGGCGCGCAAAGCGGCAGGTGATGAAGAAGCGATGCAGTATGACGCCGACTACATCCGGGCGCTCGAATACGGCATGCCGCCGACCGCGGGGCTCGGCGTCGGTATCGACCGGCTGGTGATGCTCTTCACGAACTCACCGTCGATCCGCGACGTGCTGCTCTTCCCTTACATGCGACCCGAAGGCAAGTAGCGCTGCGGGTTGCAGGACCGCAACAGCCTACAGCCCACATGCCTGCATCCTACGCCCCTACCTCGTAGGGCAGATCGAGCATCGTCAGCGCCGGTCGGTCGGGGGTGTCGAGGAACAATGCCTCCCGTCGCTGACTGAGACTGATGACAGCCAATAGCTCACAACCCGTGGCAGTCGCGACGGCGTCGACGACGTCGCCAGCGTGCTGGTCGCCGGTCACGATGCGCGTGCCCGGAGCCGGCGGCATGCAGGACGCTGCGAAGCGGAACATGCGGCGCTTGATGACGCCGCGGTAATGAGCGCGCGCAATGATCTCTTGGCCGGTGTAGCAACCTTTCGTGAAGCTGATGCCGCCCAGCAGATCGAGGTTGAGCATCTGGGCGACGAACTGCTCGCGCGTCTCGGGATAGATCTGCGGCAGCCCTGCCCGCAGATATTCACTGCGCCAAGACAGCTCGCGGTCGGGATCATCCTTTGTTGGTGCGCTCGGTGCCACGATCAAAGCGTGCCGGCACCACGGGAAGTTGAGAATGCTCGCATCGCCTTCGCGACGATGACTCGCCTCGACCGGCTCGTGGTCGCCTGCCGCGAGCACACCGACGTGCAACCGCTCGAGCTCGACGGCAACCTTGGCGCGTAGGATGTAGCGACGCAGACGAGCCGCGGCGTTCTCGAGGAGTGCTTTGCTGACGAGCATCGCGATCCCCTCCGGCCGCTCGAAGAGCCATAGCACGCACTGTACGCGTCCCTGGGGTGAATTGCATGCGGCCAGCAGGAGTCGCTCCGGCGTGAGCAAATTCACATCGGCCGTGAGCTGGCCCTGTAGGAAGCTGCGAGCGTCTGCTCCGGACACGAGCAGCACGCCGAGGTGCTCTAACGTTGTGGCTGACGTCATCATACGAAACTCATTCGTGCGTTCGCGAAACCCGAATTCAAGCCTCGCAACTTACTGCGGCGACAGCGGTTTCTCCCAAAAAGTGCTTCTGGCAGACTATGGCGGATGACCGAAACCGATTCGAAAGCCGCACCTGACTCGATGATAGACGAAGCGCCGCGCCCGAGCGCGCCCGATGCGCCGACGCACGCCTCGTCACCGGCGGCAAGAAAGCCTCAGCCCGCCATGCCTCGGGAGATCGGCGGCCGAGACGGCCCGGACCCCACACGCTACGGCGATTGGGAGAAGGCGGGCAGGTGCATCGATTTTTGAAGCGGCTGTCGTATCGCTCGGCAACGCTGCTCAGTAGATAGCAACGGATGGGTTCCATGCAGAGTCATTCTCGCTCCGCGCGACCTTTGTCGCCGCACCTGCAGATCTATCGTTGGCAGTACACGATGACGCTGTCGATCCTGCATCGGATCACAGGGTGCGCGATGTCTGTCGGACTTGTGCTGTTTGTCTATTGGCTGCTGTCGATCGCCGACGGCCCGCAAAGCTACGAGCGAGCGATGACGTTCTTCGCGCACCCGCTCGTTCGCGTGCTGCTCGTTGGTTTCTCGTTCGCTTTCTTCTACCACCTGGCGAACGGTATCAGACACCTCGTCTGGGACATGGGTTATGGGCTCGAACGCCGCGAAGCACGCACGAGCGGCTGGGTGGCGTTCCTGAGCGCAGTCGCCGTGACGATTCTGTTCTGGATCGTGGTAGCGGTCCGTCACACGGGAGATATCGCATGAGCTTGCGAAGCCCGCTTGGCCGTGTGCTCGGCCTTGGAGCAGCGAAAGAAGGCGTACAGCATTGGTGGCATCAGCGCGTGAGCGCGGTCGCTCTGATCCTGCTGGCGACCTGGTTCGTGCTTTCACTGCTGACGCTCGGTGAGCTGAGCTACGAGAACGTGCACGCGTGGATGGCGCGTCCGGTGAACGCGACCTTTCTCGTGCTGCTCGTGATCACGGTGCTGTACCACTCGCAGCTGGGTGTGCAGGTCGTCATCGAGGACTATCTTGCGCGTAAAGGGGTCAAAGTGGCATCGCTGATCGCGAGCCAGTTCATACATATCGCACTCGGTGCGCTCGCGGTCATCGCGGTGCTGCGCACCGTATTCGGGGCTGCGGCATGAGTGCTTATTCATTCATCGATCATACTTTCGACGTCGTTGTCGTTGGTGCAGGCGGTGCCGGACTGCGCGCGACCTTCGGGTTGGCGCAATACGGGCTGTCCACTGCGTGTATCACCAAGGTGTTTCCGACCCGTAGCCACACGGTGGCTGCCCAAGGAGGCATCAGTGCTGCGCTCGGCAACATGGGCGAGGACGACTGGCGCTGGCACATGTATGACACCGTGAAGGGGTCCGATTGGCTCGGAGATCAGGACGCGATCGAGTTCATGTGCAAGGAGGCACCGAGCGCCGTCATCGAGCTCGAGCACTACGGCATGCCGTTCTCACGCACGGAAGACGGCCGTATATATCAGCGTCCCTTCGGCGGCATGACGACGCACTACGGGAAGGGCACAGCGCAACGTACCTGCGCGGCCGCGGATCGAACAGGTCACGCAATGCTGCACACGCTGTACCAGCAGGCGTTGCGTCACGACGCACAGTTCTTCATCGAGTACTTCGCCATCGACCTTATCATGGAGGACGGCGAATGCCGCGGTGTCGTGGCTCTGAACATGGCGGACGGCACGCTGCATCGTTTCCGCGCCCACAAGACGATTCTCGCCACGGGTGGATACGGCCGTGCTTACTTCTCGTGTACCTCCGCTCACACCTGCACGGGCGACGGCAACGCCATGGTGCTGCGTGCGGGCTTGCCTCTCCAGGACATGGAGTTCGTGCAGTTCCATCCGACGGGTATCTACGGCGCAGGCTGCTTGATCACGGAGGGCGTGCGCGGTGAAGGCGGCATCTTGCGCAACTCGGAAGGCGAGCGCTTCATGGAGCGCTATGCGCCAAACGCCAAGGATCTCGCCTCGCGCGATGTCGTCAGTCGCGCAATGACGATCGAGATTCGTGAGGGCCGCGGTGTCGGGCCGCTCAAGGATCACATTTATCTGCATCTTGAGCACCTGGGCGCTGACGTGATCAACGAGCGCCTGCCCGGTATCGCGGAGACGGCGAAGATCTTCGCAGGCGTGGATGTCACGAAGGAGCCGATCCCGGTCATTCCGACCGTCCACTACAACATGGGCGGAATTCCGACCAACTACCACGGCGAAGTCGTGACCGTGCGCGATGGCAACCCCGAGGCGGTGGTGCCGGGTCTGATGGCGGTCGGCGAGGCTGCCTGTGTCTCGGTGCACGGTGCCAATCGACTGGGGTCGAATTCGCTGCTCGACCTCGTGGTGTTTGGTCGCGAAGCGGCACGCCATTGCGCCGCGACCGTCAAGCGAAACACCAAGCATCGGCCGCTGCCGAAGGACGCCGGCGAGCTTGCAGTCAGCCGCCTCGATCGCCTGCGCCACGCCAAAGGCAAGCTCCGGACGGCGGAGATCCGTCTGAACATGCAACGGGTGATGCAGGCACATGCTGCCGTGTTCAGGACGGGCGAGTCGATGGAGGAGGGTATCAAGAAGCTTTCCGCAGTCGTCGAATCCTTTGCTGAGGTGGGAATCAGCGATCGTTCGCTGATCTGGAACACGGATCTGATCGAGACGCTCGAGCTCGAGAACCTGCTCGGGCAAGCGGTCGTCACGCTGCATTCCGCAGTGAACCGGACCGAGAGCCGCGGTGCGCACGCCCGGGAGGATTACCCGGAGCGTGACGACGTGAACTGGTTGAAGCACACGCTGGCGTGGCTCGATGAGAAAGGTAAGGTGCGCTTCGATTACCGGCCAGTGCACTTGAAGACGCTGACCAGCGACGTCGAGCCGATACCGCCGAAGCCGCGAACGTACTAAGCGATAAGCGATGCGGTCGTCGGTCATTGCGCACCGACGACCGCAAACTTCGATTTACGAATCAGGTAGAAGACGACATGGCCCAATTCCGCCTACCGCCGAATTCGAAGATCGTCGCCGGCAAGACATACAAAGCACCCGCCGACGCGAAGAACGTACGGGTCTTCAAGATCTATCGCTTTGATCCAGAATCCGGCGAGAACCCGCGCATCGACACCTATGAAGTGGACATGGCAACTTGCGGGCCCATGGTTCTGGACGCGCTCATCAAGATCAAGAACGAAATAGACTCCACGCTGACCTTTCGACGCTCCTGCCGCGAAGGAATCTGCGGCTCGTGCGCGATGAACATCGACGGCAAGAATACGTTGGCCTGTACCAAGGCGTGCGAGGACATCAAGGGTCCGATCAAGATCTATCCGTTGCCGCACATGCCGGTGATCAAGGATCTCGTGCCGGATCTGACGAATTTCTACGCGCAGTACGCAGCGGTGAAACCGTGGTTGCAGACGCGCACGCCCGCGCCGCCGGATCGCGAACGTCTGCAATCGAAGCAGGAGCAGGAGAAGATCGATCGACCGGCCGCGTGCATCCTGTGCGCCTGCTGCTCGACGGCGTGTCCGAGCTACTGGTGGAATGGCGATCGATATCTCGGGCCTGCAGCACTACTGGCGGCGTATCGTTGGATCATCGACAGCCGCGATGAGGCGACGGGCGAGCGTTTGGATGCGCTCGAGGATCCGTTCAGGCTGTATCGCTGCCACACGATCATGAATTGCACGGAGGCATGTCCAAAGAATCTCAATCCGGCTCGTGCCATCGCTGAAATCAAGAAGAAGCTGGCCGAGCGCCGGCATTGAGCACGAACGAGCTCATCCAGTGCGAGTAGCAGCAATCCAAAGTGCAAGGGATCGACAGAGAACACGCATCTGGAAAAGAGTCTGAGGGCCGTCCGTCGCTGGCGCAGCTGAGGTGGCGTTGTCGGCGCGGTATGCGCGAGCTCGATGTCATTCTCGAACGCTATCTGCAAGAGCGCTATGCTTATGCGCCACTAGCGGAACAGCTGGTGTTCGAGGCGTTGCTCGACTTGCCCGATCCCCAGCTGTTTGCGTATCTAATGGGGCGCGAACAGCCGGCCGATCCGGAATGGGTTGATGTCATCGCCAAGCTCACCGCCAGTCGCCGTTGAGACCTACAATCGCCCGCTCGAAAGACGGCTTGCCGCTGCGGGATTGCTGATGTCTGCAGCGATTCCTTGGGGATTGCCTTGGCCGGTCCCGTACCTCGCGGCGGTGTCATTGGTCCTTACCGCCTGTCTCGCTTTCGCGTTCTATCGGGCAGGTTGGCTCGGCGGACCTCACGGCATCGTGCGAGTCAGCTGGCTGAGTGACGGACGTTGGATCGTCGACTGGCGCTGTGGACGGGCCGCCGAATGTGAACTGTGTCTCGATTCCAGGGTTATCGGGCGCGCGGTATGGCTTAGATTGCGGACGATCGATGTTCCTCGTCGCGTGTACACCTTGCTCATTCGTCGATCCACCGCCGCGGACGATCCGGTGCGTCGCCTCATCGTGCGGCTGCGGCTCGACGTTCCGCGTAGCGAGACCGCGGCGCGTGTCTAAGACTCAGTCCAAGATGGCGCGGCTGCTCCCCCTTTCTCATTCGCGAATGGCGCGCTTGGGTTCGTTCGGAACCGCACCGGAGGTTCCGACCCTCGCCACGCTTGCGACGGTCAACACGCGAAAAGTGAACCGTAATGACGCGAACTTTCCCGGGCTGCATCAGTCTATGGTTGCAGCGACCGGCGGTACGCGGCGTGTGCAACTCCCGTGCAGGGATGCTGGTCGATGACTCAGGACGACAACGACCAGGAGCTCGTCCGACGCGTGCAGGCCGGGGACCAATCGGCCTTCAACGTGCTCGTGCTGAAGTACCAGCACCGCGTGCTGAAGCTGGTGAGCCGCTTCGTGAGCGACCCGACGGAAGCCGAGGATGTGACACAGGAAGCGTTCCTGAAGGCTTACCGGGCACTGCCTTCGTTTCGCGGCGATAGCGCGTTTTACACATGGCTGTATCGCATCGCGATCAACACGGCCAAGAACGCCCTTGTCGCGCATCAGCGCCGGCCCGTGGATTTCGATCTGGACCTGCAGGACCCGGAGCAATTCGACCGTCAGACCAAGCTGAAGGAAGCCGAGACACCGGAAGGTGTGCTGTTGACGGATGAGATCCGTGACACTGTCGAGCAGGCAATCCAACAGCTGCCCGATGACTTGCGGACGGCCATTATCTTGAGAGAGCTCGAGGGCCTCTCGTATGAGGAGATCGCCCAAGCGATGGATTGCCCGGTTGGAACGGTGCGCTCGCGGATTTTCAGGGCGCGCGAGGCCATTGATAAGAAGCTCAAGCCGCTGTTGGGCGATTGATGCTGGGGGAGCCGAACGTCACTCGCGATGCCAGTGTCGTGCAACGTGGTCGCGGAATGTCACAGGATTGAAGTTCGAGTGTAATTGCAGACAATGTCGGTGGACGGTAGGGACCCCATGACGGATTCGGTCAAAGAACAGCTTTCAGCGTGCTTGGACGGCGAATTGCCGGACCGAGAATTGACGCTGCTGCTGCGGCGGATCGAACGCGACGGGGAGCTTCGGGCCACCATGACGCGCTATGGCCTGATTTCCGAGGCGCTTCGTACCGGCCGTCCTCCGGTCCGTGTTTCGATGGACCTCGCCGATCGTGTCATGAGTCGGATCGCGGCCGAGCCGCGGCCGACGATGCCACGGGCGCGCGGCGTGACCTGGGAGAAGGTGCGCCCCGTTGCCGGTGTGGCCGTTGCAGCGAGCGTGGCTGGGCTGGCCTTGTTCTTCGCTCAAGAGCTGGGTCTCGGGCCGCAGCCCATGGAGGGTGAGGTGTCGACAGCTGTGGTGGCTCAAGAGTCGACAACCACGCCGCTCGTCGAGGATGTCTCGGATCGTTATGTCGTGCCGATGACCCCCTCCAACTCGAGCGTGTTCATTCCAGCCACCCGGCTGACGAACTACGTCGTCGCACACAGTGAGTACTCATCGCTTCTTGGCCGTCGCAGTGTTCTGAGCGGTGTGCTTGCCGAAGGCGAAGCCGAGTTCCTCGGCGAGGCTCCGCCTGTTTCCGCTGCGCAGGAATCACCGCGTCGATGATCGTTGCCAAAGTTTCCGTCGGTGTGTTGCTGTTGTCGCTGGCGGCGGTCGTGCACGCCGCGGACCGCGAAGCGCGGCAATGGCTGGAACGCATGTCGGAAGCCCTGACAACGCGCAATTACGAAGCGCGTTTTTTTCGCGTACGCGATTCCCGTTCCGACGGCTGGCGGCTCATTCATCGCGTGGAGCGCGGTAAGGCAACCGAGCGGCTTGTATCGCTCGACGGCAGCGGCAGGGAATACATTCGCAACGAATCAGAGGTGATCTGCTATCTGCCGGATCAGCGCACGGTCATCGTCGAGAAGCGCGCCGAAGAAAGCACTTTGCTGAGCACGGTGCCGATGTACAGCGAGCGACTGGAACAGAATTACAGCATCGAGCGCGGCGGTGCGACGAAGACTCTGGGGCGACGCACACAGCTCATCCACGTCAAACCGCGCGACCAGTTCCGCTACGGCTATCGGCTATGGCTGGACGAAGAAACCGCCATGCCGCTCAAATCCCAGATCTGCGACCGCAACGGCAACGTCATCGAGCAGGTGCTCTTCGCAGAGCTGCATTTTCGCGACAGAATTCCTGCCGATCTGCTCAAGCCGGCGGTGTCCACCGAAGGCTTCAAGTGGCTGTATCAGGATGCACAGCAGCCTCATGCACGCAATGCCCAGCTGGACTGGGTTATTCGACCGCCCGCAGGTTTCCGGCTGACGACTTGGCGCGTTCAGGCGATCGCCGGATCGAGTGCGCCGGTGCAGCACCTCGTGTATTCGGACGGTCTCGCCTCAGTGTCGGTCTTCATCGAGCCGCGCAATCCGAACACTAAGCCCATCCGCGGTCTGGCGAAGGTCGGTGCAGCGTTTGCTTATTCGCGCGATCTCGACGGCCATCAAGTGACGGCTGTAGGGGAGGTGCCGGCTGCCACCGTGCAAGCCATTGCCACAGGCGTGACCAAGGAGTCGGATGCCGCGGCACCCTCGGCATTGCGGCCGCAGCCGTGATGCCTGGTCGCGTCTTCGAGCGTTGTGCGTCGATGCTCGACTTTCTCCTGCGATCCTTCCCAGGCATCTGATGACCGATTGGGTTGTTCTCACTCGCCCGGACTGCACGCTCTGTGAAGAGTTCGTGGCGGAGTTGGCGGCGTTGCTGGGGCCGGAGGAGGCTGCCCGCGTGCGCCTGGTCGACGTTGACGCCGACGCTGACACGTGTCGCAAGTACGGAACGCGCATTCCGGTGCTCTTGGCCGACGGCGATTTCGTCTGTCACTACCGCGTTGACCGCGAGCGGGTGAGGCGATACATGACGTCGTCACCATAGCCGCCGCGCATGCTCGCACGGTGAGTGGTGCCGTCCGCTATAATCCGCCGCCGATTTCAGCCGCCGGGTGCCTCCCGTCCGACGTTTCAGTGCAGAGGGCTTCGGGCGCCCTGTCGCTGCCCGGGAGCCCCTCGATCGCTTGCCTCCTTCCGCTCGTCATAGATGGGGGCAGGTCGCCTTTAGCAAAGCGATCCTGCGGCTCGGGTCGCGCAAATGAGCTCGAGCCGGTGAGAACTGATGAACCTGATTCGTAACTTCTCGATCATCGCCCATGTCGATCACGGCAAGTCCACGCTGGCGGATCGATTCATCCAGCTGTGCGGCGGCTTGCAGCAGCGCGAGATGGAAGACCAGGTGCTCGATTCGATGGCCCTCGAACGCGAGCGCGGCATCACGATCAAGGCACAGAGTGTGTCGCTCAACTATCGAGCACGCGACGGACAGGTCTACGAGCTCAATCTCATCGATACACCCGGACACGTGGACTTTTCCTACGAAGTGTCCCGCTCTCTCGCAGCTTGCGAAGGTGCGCTCCTGGTGGTCGATGCAGCACAAGGCGTCGAGGCGCAGAGTGTTGCCAACTGCTATACCGCCATCGAGCAGGGGCTCGAGGTCGTCCCCGTCTTGAACAAGATCGATTTGCCGTCGGCCGATCCGGAGCGGGTCATCCACGAGATCGAAGAGATCATCGGTATCGAGGCAAAGGATGCGCTCCGCGTGAGCGCGAAGACCGGCGAGAACGTGCCCGAGCTTCTCGAGGAGCTGATCAGGCGCATTCCGCCGCCGAAAGGGGATCCCGATGCACCCTTGCAGGCCCTGATCATCGATTCATGGTTTGACAACTACGTCGGCGTCGTCTCCCTGGTACGAGTGATGAACGGCGCCTTGCACAAGGGAGCGAAGATCCGTGTGTGGTCGACGGGTCGGACCTACACGGTCGACAAGCTCGGTAAGTTCACTCCCAAGTCGGTCGAGACCGAGGCGCTCACGACGGGTGAGGTGGGATTCGTCATCGCCGGCATCAAGGACATCGACGGTGCGCCAGTCGGCGATACCATCACCCTGGACAACAAACCGTGCAGTGCACCGCTGGCGGGCTTCAAGCAGGTGCAACCGCGCGTGTTCGCTGGGCTGTTCCCCGTGCGCTCGGACGATTACGAGGCATTTCGCGATGCACTTGCCAAGCTCAAGCTCAACGATTCGGCGCTGCATTACGAGCCGGAGGTCTCGGCCGCGCTTGGGTACGGCTTTCGGTGCGGATTCCTGGGCTTGTTGCATATGGATATCGTGCAGGAGCGGCTGGAGCGCGAATACGACCTCGAGCTCATCACGAGCGCGCCTACCGTCGTGTACGAGGTCGTGAAGACCGACGGCTCGACCCTGTACGTCGACAATCCCGCGAAACTGCCGCCGCAGAACGAGATCGAGGACCTGCGCGAGCCAATCATCACGGCCAACATCCTGGTGCCCCCGCAACACGTCGGCGGCGTGATCAAGCTCTGCACCGAGAAACGGGGGCGGCAGACCAAGATGCAGTATCTCGGCTCACAGGTCTCGCTGCAGTATGAGATGCCGCTCGCGGAGGTTGTGCTCGACTTCTTCGACCGCTTGAAGTCGGTGAGTCGCGGCTTTGCCTCTTTCGACTACGAGTTCAAGTGCTTCGAGTCGGCGCCCCTTGTCAAGCTCGATATTCTGATCAACGGCGAACGTGTCGACGCGCTATCGGTCATTGTGCACAAAGACAATGCCTATCAACGTGGCCGCGAGCTGGTGGACAAGCTGCAGGAGCTCATCCCGCGGCAGATGTTCGAAGTCGCCGTGCAGGCGGCGATCGGCAACCATGTCATCGCGCGGGCCACGGTCAAGGCGTTGCGCAAGAACGTCACGGCGAAGTGCTACGGCGGCGACGTCACGCGTAAGCGCAAGTTGCTAGAAAAGCAAAAAGAAGGCAAAAAGCGCATGAAGCAGCTGGGGACTGTAGAGATTCCACAGGAGGCGTTTCTCGCTGTGCTCCAGGTCGGAAAAGAAAAGGGATCGTGAGGCGGCTCGTTACGAGCAGCCTGCAAGGATCAACAGACGCACGAATCAATAAGACGAGCAGAGCATCTTGGACGCAACATCATTCTGGATTCTCGCGATCACGCTCGGTCTGGGGCTGTACCTGCTCATCGACGACTTGGTCCTCTCGACCGGCAGGAAGGCGCAGGCCGTGGGCCCGTATGTGGCGCCGAAGAGCATCCGCATTCTTCGCTGGGTGCTGCTCGTGCTCGCTGTGCTGACGGTGCGCGTGCTGGCGCAACGCAACGCGCTCGATTTCAGCCTGATCCTCGTACTAGCGACGGCTGCCACGGGATTGATCTGGCTCGTCGACGCGGTGTGGTTGAAGCCCAAGCGTCGTGCGCTCGCCGATTCGTTGGGCAAGCCCGAGACCGACACCGCCTTCGCACAGCCGTTGAGCGCGGAGTACGCGAAGTCGTTTTTCCCCGTGATCCTGATCGTGCTGGTCATCCGCTCGTTCCTGTTCGAGCCGTATCGCATCCCCTCCGACTCGATGATGCCGACGCTCCTGGACGGCGACTTCATCTTCGTCAACAAGTTTGCCTATGGGCTGCGGTTGCCGGTCGTCCATACGAAGATCCTGTCGATAGGCGAGCCCAAGCGGGGGGATGTCATCGTCTTTCGCTTGCCGACGGATCCGTCTACGAATTACATCAAGCGTCTGATCGGGCTGCCCGGCGACCACATCCAGGTCAAGGGGCGTCGGTTGTACGTGAACGGCGAGTTGATACCCCTGCAGATGAACGGCCGCTATCAAGGACCGCGCAACACCGGCCTGCATGCCAATGCGGAGATTGGGACGGAGTTTCTGGACGGTGTGGAGCATGCCGTGCTGTACATTCCCGGCAGGAGGGCGGAAGACTTCGAAGCGGTCGTGCCGGCCGGTCAGTACTTCTTCATGGGGGATAATCGCGACAACAGCCGGGACAGTCGTTATCCCGAGGTGGGCTTCGTGCCCGCACGCAACATTGTCGGCAAGGCGGTGCGGATCTGGCTTAACTGGGACCCGCCGGCTGCGCCAATCTGGGATCGGATCGGCGCTCCAATCCGCTAGAGGCGCTAGACTTTCGCGCCGCGAATACCGCAATGGGACCGGCGGCGAGCCTTCGCGGGACGGTCGCCTAGCCGGTTCGGGGTGCATCGAAGATGAAAAAAACACAGGAGCTCCGCATGCGTGCTCGGCAACGTGGCGCAACCTTCATCGGCATGGTGGTGATCGTCGGGATCTTGGGACTGGGTTTGTACGCAGCGATCCGCCTGACGCCGCTTTACTTCGAATACATGGCAGTGGTTCGGGCGATGGAGCAGACGGCCAAAGAGAACAAGGGCAATGCGACGAGCCCGGGGCAGCTGCGCAGCGCGCTCGATCGGCGCTGGACGATTGAAGACATCAAGAGCATCCAGCCGAAGGACATCGAGATCAAGCGCACCGGCGGTGGTTACACGATGCGGGCGGCGTATGAGGCGAAAGCGCCGTTCATTGCGAACATTTCGCTCGTTGCGGCGTTCGACAAGTCGGTCGTCGTAGCGCAGTGACAGGTTGTACTGTTCGACTTGGACGGGAAGGTGGCGTGAAGACAGCCGTCGAGTGGCTCCGCGATGCGCTCGGGTACGAGTGCCGAGATTCGGCGCTGCTCGACGCAGCGCTCACCCACCGCAGTGCTGGCGGACCGCACAACGAACGCCTGGAGTTTCTCGGCGACGCGGTGTTGAACTGTGTCGTCGCGACTTTGCTGTTCCGCGAGTTCGCGAATGCCGACGAAGGCGAGTTGTCGCGTTTTCGCTCGAGCCTCGTCAACGGCGACGCCTTGGCACTGATCGCGGCCGAGATCGGGCTCGGCGACCAGCTGCGCCTGGGTTCCGGCGAGCTCAAATCCGGAGGCTTTCGCCGCAAGTCCATTCTGGCGGACAGTCTCGAAGCCTTGTTCGGGGCAATCTACCTGGACGGTGGCTTTGATGCAGCCGCAACGGTCATAGAGCGCTTGTTCGTTCCGCGGCTCGACCGGTTGCCGAGCGCAGCCGAGCTGAAGGATCCGAAGACCCGTTTACAGGAGACGCTGCAGGCCCGCGGCCTGCCGCTGCCGGGCTACGCGGTCGACTCGGTTTCCGGCGAAGCGCACAATCAGGTGTTCCAGGTGAGCTGCACGGTGGATGCGCTCGGGCTCAAGACCTATGCAAGCGGCCCGAGCCGCAGGCGCGCTGAGCAAGCGGCCGCGCAGCTCATGCTCGAGAAGCTTCAGCAGCCCTCGTCGGGGTCTGACACGCCGTGACAACCGAGTCGAACGAAGCGCATCGCTGCGGCTTTGCCGCGATCGTCGGACGCCCGAACGTCGGGAAGTCCACGCTGCTCAACGCCTTGCTCGGGCAGAAAATCAGCATCGTCTCGCCGAAGCCGCAGACAACGCGCCACCGCATCCTCGGGATCCTCACGCGGCCGTCTATGCAGATCATCTTTGTCGACACCCCGGGACTGCACGGCAAGGCGCGACGGGCCATGAATCGCCACATGAACCGTGCGGCGCTCGCGTCGCTGCAGGATGCCGATGTGAACCTGTTCGTCGTCGAGGCACTGAAGTGGACCGACGAGGATCAGCGCGTGCTCGACGAGCTGAAGAAACAGAATCGGCCTACCATCCTGATCATCAACAAGGTGGACAAGGTCTCGCCGAAGGAACGGTTGCTACCGTTCATCGATGAGCTGTCGCGCCTTGCCAGTTTCCAAGAGATCATCCCGTTGTCAGCGCTCAAGGGGACTCAGCTCGAGAAGCTGCCCGGGATCATCGCCCGCTACTTGCCGGAATCGCCGCCGCATTTTTCGCCCGATCAAGTCACGGACCGAGGGCCGGAGTTCCTGGCAGCCGAAATCATCCGCGAGAAGCTCACGTGGCGGCTGCGTCAGGAGCTGCCCTACGGCTTGACGGTTTCGATTGAGGAATTCAAGGAAGAGAACAATCGCTTGCTCGTCCATGCCATCATCTGGGTCGAGCGCACCGGGCAGAAGGCGATCGTCATTGGCCATGGCGGTGAGCGGCTGAAGGAGGTCGGCCGGGCTGCCCGTCTCGAGATGCGTGAGCGTTTCGGTCGCCCGGTGCACCTAGAGCTATGGGTGAAGGTGAAGGAGAACTGGTCGGACAGCGAAGCCGCGCTCAGACAGCTCGGCTACGACCTTTGAGACACGGGGCGGAGGCGCGGGCGGGCTCGCCAGTTGCTTGCAGCCCGTGCCGATAGCCGGGTGCCAGCATGCGTACGCATCTCGAATCTGCTTACGTGCTCCATCATCGGCCCTACCGTGACACCAGCCGAATTCTTGAGCTCTTCACGCGTGGACATGGGCGTATCTCCCTGTTCGCGCGCGGTGCGCGCGGAGGGCGTCGCTCTGCCACCTCCTGGGCCTCGATGTTGCAGCCGTTCAATCGATTGCTGGTGTCATGGAGCGCGCGAGGCGACGCCGGGCAGCTCACTGGCGTGGAGTTTGATGGCCCGATTCGGGTGATGCCGCCCGCACGGCTCGTCAGCGGGTTTTACCTGAACGAGTTGTTGCTGAAGCTGTTCGCCCGCCATGACCCCCATGCGGATGTATTCGATCTGTACGCAACGACGATCGAGGCGCTGAAGGAGAGCGCGAATCCGCTGCCGCATCTGCGCCTGTTCGAGAAGCGGCTGTTGGAAATGTTGGGCTATGGATTGGCCCTCGAGCGAGACTGCAAGAGCGGTGCGCCGATCGAGGCGGATGCGACGTATCACTATCGAGTTGAGCAGGGCGCGATGCGTACGCTCGATGTGGCAGAGGGCACCATGATCTTCGCGGGATCGACGCTGCTCGCCATTGCCCGCGAGGATTTCGAGGATGCCTTCATCTGCGCGGAAGCTCGCCGCCTGTTTCGCGCGGCCCTCGATCGGGTGCTCGAAGGCGAGGATCTTCGCACACGCGATGTCATGTTGGCGTTGCGTCGCCAGCGGGGCGGATCGAAGTCGTGAAACGCCAGCCGCAGGGGCTTGGCTCGGCTACGATCGGCGTAAGAGCGGCTGGCCTGATACCATGCCGCTTCTTTGGATGATCTGATTGGCCTGTTTCTTCACTGTGTCATGAATCCCATTTACCTCGGTGTCAATGTCGACCACGTCGCGACGCTGCGGCAAGCCCGCGGCACGCGTTATCCCGATCCCCTGTTCGCTGCATTGATTGCAGAGAAGGCAGGGGCGGACAGCATTACGGTGCACTTGCGCGAAGATAGACGACACATACAAGACCGAGACGTGCGGTTGTGCAAGGAGACGCTACAGACGCGCGTCAACCTCGAGATGGCAGCCACCGACGAGATGGTGCGGATCGCGTGCGACGTGCGGCCTTCCGACTGCTGTCTGGTGCCGGAACGGCGGGCGGAATTGACCACCGAGGGCGGGCTCGATGTGGCCGGACAGCTCAAAGAGCTGCAGCCCAAGATCGATGCGCTGAGGCAAGCGGGTATCCGCGTGTCGTTGTTCATCGACGCGGAAGAACGGCAGATCGACGCGGCTGTGGCGGTGGGGGCGCCGGTCATCGAGCTGCACACCGGCGCGTACGCGGATGCAGAAGGGCCGGCGCGGGCACGGGAGCTCGATCGGATCGCGCGGGCGGCCGCTTATGCCGCCTCGCGAGGGCTGACCGTGCACGCGGGTCACGGCTTGAACTATTACAACGTGCAGGCGATCGCAGCGATCCCCGAGATCGTCGAGCTGAACATCGGTCATGCCATCGTGGCGCGTGCAGTCATCGACGGCATGGCCGCAGCGGTCGCCGAGATGAAGCGCCTGATGCTCGAGGCGCGAGTCGCGGCTGCGCGGTCATGATCTTCGGGATCGGAACCGACGTCGTCCAGCTCGAACGGATCGGCAAGGTTTACGAGCGCCACGGTGAGCGGTTCGTGCAGCGATTGCTGCTGCCGGCCGAGCTGGAGGGGTTTCGCAAGAGCCCTCGACCGGTGCGTTTTCTCGCCATGCGCTTTGCAGCCAAGGAAGCCATCGTGAAGGCGATGGGAACCGGATTCGCGCACGGGATGTGGATTCGCGATGCGGGCATTGTGCCGAATGCCTGGGGACGACCGGAGATCATCTGGTCCGAGCGCGGTCGGATCATGTGCGACAAGCTCGGAATCGGTGAGGGGCACATCTCGTTGACGGACGAGGCGGGCCTGATCGTCGCCGTAGCCGTGCTCATGAAGAGAGAACAAACCCCCAGCCACTAGCCTGTCGCCGTAGCCTGAAGCATGACCATCTTCGTCTTCGACATCGAAACCATCCCGGATGTTGAGCTCGGACGTCGGCTCTATGGCTTGCACGATTTGAGCGACAAGCAAGTCGGTTACGTGATGCAGGCGAAGCGGCGCGAGGAATCGGGCACGGAATTCCTCTCATACGAGCAACACCGCGTCGTGGCGATCTCCATCGTCTTTCGTTCGCGCGATACGCTGCGTGTGTGGTCATTGGGCGATCCGTCGGCCTCGGAAGCGGAGATCATTCAACGCTTCTTCGATGGCATCGAGCGTTACACGCCGGACCTGGTGTCGTGGAACGGCGCGGGCTTCGACCTTCCCGTGTTGCATTATCGTGCGTTGCTGCATGGGATCGCCGCGCCTCGCTACTGGGACACCGGCGATGAGGATCCGGCATTTCGCTTCAACAATTACCTGAATCGCTTTCACACCCGCCATCTCGATCTGATGGACGCCCTGTCGCTGTATCAGTCGCGTGCACGGGTCGGCCTGCAAGCGATCGCCACATTGCTCGGTTTTCCGGGCAAGCTCGGCATGAGCGGCGACAAGGTTTGGGAGGCCTATCTCGACGGACACATCGAGCTGATCCGAAACTATTGCGAAACGGACGTCTTGAACACCTATCTTGTTTTCCTGCGCTTCGAGCTCATACGTGGTCGTCTCACGCGTGACGAATACCTGGCTGAGCTCGGGCGTGTACGCGAATTCCTGCGCACGCAAGCAAAGCCACATTTCCTCGAGTTCTTGGAAGCTTGGCAGGAGCCGGACTGTTGAGTAGAGGAGCGACATCTGCGGCAGCGGGTCAGACCGCGGTCGCGCAGATCACCGATCTCGATCACGACGGCCGAGGCGTCGCGCACGTCGACGGTAAAGTGGTGTTCATCGACGGAGCGCTGCCCGGCGAACGAGTCGAATGGCAACGCACCAGGAGGAAACGCTCGTTCGACGAGGGTCGACTCGTCGCGGTCTTGGAGCCCTCTTCGCATCGTGTCGAGCCGCGATGCCCGCATTTCGGCGTGTGCGGCGGCTGTGTGCTGCAGCACCTGGCGGTGGAGCAGCAGATCGCCTTCAAGGAGCGTCAGCTTCTCGATGCCCTTGCGCGCATCGGGCAAGTCGTGCCTCGTACGGTGCTGCCGCCTCTGCGTGGTCCGGTCTGGAATTACCGGCGCCGCGCGCGCTTGGGGGCGCGCTGGGTGGGGCCCAAGAACAAGACCGTTGTGGGTTTCCGGGAACGCTCGAGCTCCTTCGTGGCGGATCTGCGCGAGTGTCATACGCTCGCCGAGCCGATCGGACGGCTCATCGAGCCGCTTTCGAAGCTGCTGAGCGGCTTGAGCATCCGTGCGCATGTGCCACAGATCGAGGTGGCGGTTGGTGATCAAGTGAGCGCGCTCGTGTTTAGGATCATGAAGGAGCTGACGCCAGCGGATCGCGAGGCGCTCGAAGCGTTTCAACGCGCACACGGCGTCGAGATCTATCTTCAGCCGGGCGGATATGACACCGTCGCACCGTTGATGGCGCCGGCGACGCCGCTCGAGTATCGCTTGCCGCATTTCGACGTGCAGGTGCGTTTCGCACCCACCGATTTCATTCAGATCAACGGTGAGCTCAACGCACGGATGGTCGAGCGCGCCGTCGAGCATCTCGAGCCGAACGCGGACGACCACATCCTGGAGCTGTTCTGTGGCCTCGGCAATTTCTCGCTGCCGCTCGCGCGGCGCGGGGCGCGCGTGATCGCCGTGGAGGGTGAAGCAGGACTGGTCGCGCGCGCCAGGGAGAATGCACGGCGCAACGGCCTGGCGAATATCGACTTCCACGTCGCCGACTTGTCGAATCCCGAGTTTCGAGACAGTCCTTGGGCGCGTGCGCAGTACGACAAGGTGCTGCTCGATCCTCCGCGTGCAGGCGCACGGGAGGCGCTTGCGCTCATCGACGCAGTCGGAGCGAAGCAGGTCGTTTACGTATCTTGCCATCCGGGTACGCTCGCGCGTGATGCGGGGATTTTGGTGCACGAGCATGGCTTCCAGCTCGAGGCGGCTGGGGTGATGGACATGTTTCCGCACACGGCGCACGTGGAATCGATCGCGGTGTTCAGACGCCAGTGAGCGCTACAGACATGACACTCGGTCCTCTCATGATCGATATCGAGGGCACGAGCCTGACGCCCGAGGATCGCGAGCTGCTGGCGCACCCGCTGGTCGGTGCGGTGATCCTGTTCACTCGCAACTTCGCGAGCATCGATCAGCTCGTCGAGCTCGTCGCGGCGATACGGGCGGCGAGAACGCCGCCTGTGCTCATCACGGTCGATCACGAGGGCGGCCGCGTCCAACGGTTCCGTACCGGCTTTACAGTGCTGCCCGCCATGCGGCTCATCGGCTACGAATACGACCGTGACCCGGCGGCTGGGCGGCAACTGGCGCGCCAGTGCGGCTGGCTGATGGCTGCCGAGCTGCGGGCCGTCGGCATAGACATGAGCTTTGCTCCGTGCGTCGATCTCGACTATGGGGTCAGCTCCGTGATCGGCGATCGCGCATTTCATCGCGATCCACGGGTCGTGGCGGAGCTGGCTGTCGCTTTCATGGGGGGGATGCGCGAGGCGGGCATGGCCGCGACGGCGAAGCATTTCCCTGGCCACGGCGCGGTCGCTCCGGATTCCCACGTGGCGATGCCGGTCGATCGTAGGCCGCTTCCGGACATCGACGACGATCTCTATCCGTACCGGCGGCTGATCGATAACGGCCTGGCCTCGATCATGGCTGCGCACGTCGTCTTCTCGGAAGTCGATCCGCTGCCGGCCGGCTTCTCGCGGCGCTGGATCCAGGGCGAGCTGCGAGGGCGGTTGGGCTTCACCGGGGCGATTTTCACCGACGACCTTTCCATGGCCGGCGCGGCGGTCGTCGGCGGCCCCGTGGAGCGCGCGCAAGCCGCCCTGGAGGCCGGCTGCGACGTGCTTTCGTTCTGCAACGATCGTAAAGGTGTGCTGCAAGTCATCGATTCTTTGCGAGGGAGCGGGGATCCTTCGAGTCAAGTGCGCATGGCACGCCTTCGGGGAAAACCGGGTCTGACCAGGGATGCCCTGTATGCCTCGCCTATGTGGCAGGCGTGCCACCGCGCGATCTGCGCTTGCTTGGAGCGTCCCACCCTGACGTTGGATTCTTGAGCGATGAGCGTCGAACCGTCGTACCGCCCGGCCGATATTGGCGGGTGCCCAGATCGCAGGCTGCTGGCCATGCTCGTTGAGCAGGCTCCGCAAGGCGTGGTGATCTGCGATGCAGACGGTACCGCGATTTACGCCAACGCCGCGATGGAACGCCTCACGGGCTACGCGCGCCACGAGATCTGCGGCCGCAATCTGACCTTCTTGCAGGCCCAGGACCAGGATCAGGAGGGTGTGCACAAGATCCGTCAGGCGATCCGAGACGGCTGTGCTTGCCGGACAGTCCTGCGCAACTATCGTCAGGATGGCACGATGTTCTGGAACGAATTGTCTATCGTGCCGCTGCGATTGAACGGCTCTGTGACGCACTTCGCAAGCTTTCACCGCGAGGTCTCGAACAAGCTAGGCGAGTCGGCAGGCGAAGCCCGCGATCCGACCATGAGCACGCAGACGATGCTCGCCTATCTGCGCGACGACAAGTTGACTGGGCTACTGCGGCGACCGTATTTCGAGGAGCTCGTGCGCCGTGATTGGGCGCTCGCGCAACGAGAATCACGACGGCTCTCGTTTCTGCTGTTCGATCTGGACTGTTTTGCACACTATCGCGACGTCTTCGGACGGCAAGGGGCGGATCAGGCGTTCCGGCGCATCGCCCGAGTGATAGGCGGTTGTTTCCGTCGCGCGAGCGATCTTTGCGGGCGCTTTGACGAAGATCAGATTGCGGCCCTCACGAGTGGAGTGGACTTGGCGCAGGCTGCGAGACTGGCCGAAGCCGTGCTTGGGCGCGTGCGCGATCTTGCCCTTCACCATCCACGCTCACTCGTCTCGCGTTATGTGACGGCGAGCGCGGGCGTGGTCTCAGTCGTTCCTGCCTACGACATGACGGTCGAGCGGCTCTACGAAAATGCGCTCTCGGCTTTGAGGGACGCAAAGGAGCTCGGACGCAATCGTGTCGTGAGCAGGGAGTGCGAGTAAGGAAGGTGCGACGCTTCTTATCGGCGCGTCGGCGCAACCAGGGCGATGACGCCGAATTTCGGATGATCGATGTAGTGTCGCTCGTTGCTACGCATGCGGCGCGACTGACGAATCACGTAGCGCTGGGTCGGTGCCTCGGGTGGCGTGAAGGTCAGATCGAGCGTCAAGTGCAGGTAACGCCCGCGGGAGAGGGCGATTTCGCCGCTGAGTCCGCTCGCAGCAGGCACGAAATCGTTGATGGAGATCGAAGGCGCAGCAAGCCTTGGAAAGGCAGGTTGCGTCCACCCGAAATGAGCAAGCGGTCGGTAGTCGCGGCTTCGTCGCAGTGCAGCTTGTAGCGCGCCGAGCTGCATTCTCTCTGGCGGAAGAGCAGGGAAGGCATCACTGGGTCGTGGTACGGCAGGGATGCTCGCGTCGAACGGAGAAACGTCGTCCGCCGGGATATCCAAGCCCTTGTGAGCTTGCAGCTCGAGATTCCACAGTTCCTCGGTGGCATCTGTCGACAGGTGCTGGAAGATCAAGATTTCAACATCGTACGTCGGCTGATCGCTCGTCGCTTGCTGTGCTTTGGCAGAGCTCAGCCAAGCGGCAACCACGATCAGGCTTGCGACCAGCCACCGTCTCGTCATCGATGTCTCTGGTGTGTGCATAGACGTTCGAGCTTGCAGAGAAGCACAGTTTGACATAGCCGCTGCGCCGTGGGCGAGCTTGCCTCAGTGCGCTTTGCGCGCAGTTCGCGGCGCAGCTTCCGATCCCTTTCCTTCCAACGCGGTGAGCAGCTCTTCGACTGCTTCGAAGCGCTCTGCGTCCTTCTCCAGGTCGAGCGTGAAGCGTAGCCTCGTGCCGCCGTCGAGGCGATGTGTGGTCGAATGCTGTTGTACGTAGCGGATCAATGCCGCCGGCTCGACGTTCGTGTGTGGCTCGAACGTCACTGAGCCGCCTCCCGGGCCGACGTCGATCTTGCGCAACCCTAAACGGCGGGCCTTTTGCTTGATCTCGGCGATGCGGAACAGGTTCTTCGCCGGCACCGGCAACAGACCGAATCGATCGATCATCTCGACTTGCAGCTCGCGCAGCTCTTCTGCGTTCGCTGCCGCAGCGATGCGCTTGTACAAGACAAGCCGCAGATGAACGTCTGGCAGGTAGTCCTCCGGCAAGAGCGCAGGCACGTGCAGGTCGACCTCCGGTCCTTGATGCATCGGCTCCTCGAGCTCCGGGATCTTGCCGGACTTGAGCGCAGCGACCGCCCGCTCGAGCATTTCCAGATAGAGCGTGTACCCGATCTCCTGAATGTGACCGCTTTGCTCTTCTCCGAGCAGCTCGCCGGCACCGCGAATTTCCAAGTCATGCGTAGCGAGCGTGAAACCTGCGCCGAGATCCTCGAGAGATTCGATGGCTTCGAGACGCTTGATGGCATCTGCCGTCATGACGCTTCGAGGAGGAGTCAACAGATAAGCATAGGCTTGATGATGCGAGCGTCCGACGCGACCGCGCAACTGATGCAGCTGAGCCAGACCGAGCTTGTCGGCCCGATCGATGATGATCGTGTTTGCGGACGGGATGTCGATCCCACTCTCCACAATGGTCGTGCAGACGAGCAGGTTGGTGCGCTGATGATAGAAATCGAGCATGACTTGCTCGAGATCGCGCTCGCGCATCTGGCCGTGTCCGATCGCGACGCGTGCCTCCGGCACGAGCTCTTGGACGGTGCGGGCCGCCTTCTCGATCGTCTGCACGCTGTTGTGGACGTAATAGATCTGTCCGCCGCGACGAATCTCGCGCAAGCAAGCCTCTCGAATCGTCGCCGCATCCCACTGTGTGACGAACGTCTTGATGGACAGGCGTGCTGCCGGCGGCGTCGTGATCAAAGAAAGCTCCCGCAAGCCGCCGAGCGCCATGTGCAAGGTGCGCGGAATCGGCGTGGCGGTAAGCGTCAAGACGTCCACTTCCGCGCGCATCTGTTTGAGCCGTTCCTTGTCCTTGACGCCGAAACGATGCTCCTCGTCGATGATCAGTAGACCGAGCCGCTTGAACCTGATACCGCTTTGCAGGAGACGATGTGTGCCGATCACGATATCGATCTGTCCCGACTCGAGCCCCTGAACGACTTGGTTCAGTTCCTTTGCGGTTCGGAAACGCGACAGTGACTCGACGCGCACAGGCCAATCGGCAAAGCGATCTGCGAATGTCTGATAGTGCTGCTGAGCCAGCAGCGTGGTCGGCACGAGCACGGCGACCTGCTTGCCTGCCTGGACCGCCACGAATGCAGCGCGCAACGCCACTTCGGTCTTGCCGAAACCCACATCGCCGCACACGACCCGATCCATCGGGCGCTCGCTGGCCATGTCGGCCAGCACTTGCTCGATAGCTTGAGCCTGATCGGGCGTTTCCTCGAACGGGAATTGCGCCTCGAACGCGCGCAGGTCGCGCTCATTGGCGATAAGACGCTCGCCCTGGCGCGCGGCGCGACGCGAATAGAGGTCGAGGAGCTCCGCCGCAGTATCGCGAATTCTCTGCGCCGCCTTCTTCTTCGCTTTCTGCCAGGCATCGCTTCCCAGCTTGTGAAGCGGAGCGGTCTCGGGAGGCCCGCCGGTATAGCGGCTGACGAGGTCGAGGGCGTGCACGGGGACATAGAGCTTGTCGCCGTCGGCGTACTCGAGCACCAGGAACTCGCTCTTGAGCCCACCCACCTCGAGAGTGCTGAGCCCGACGAAGCGCCCGACACCATACGCCTCGTGCACGACCGGTGCACCCGGACGAAGGTCCGTGAGGTCGCGAATGATCTTTTCTGGATCGCGCTCGGGCCGCCGCCGGCGTCGTTCTTGCCGGACACGTTCGCCGAACAGCTGCTCTTCAGCGATGACGGCGAGCGGCGGGTCGGACAAGACGAGCCCGGTGGCGATCGGTGAGACGGTGATGGCGAGAGGCGCTGTCGAGGACTGAAACGCCGACCAGCTGTCGACGAGCTCAGGTTGGAGCCGTCGACGCTTGAGAATCTCGAGCAGCATCTCGCGGCGGCCTGCCGACTCGGCGGCGATCAGGACGCGTCCAGAGAACTCAGAGAGAAAGCTGGCCAGCTCGCGCGCAGGATCGTCGCTGCGGACATCGACGCGCAGCGATGGCGGCCGACGCGTGGCGAAATTGTGAAACGGCACCGATTGTGTGAGCGGATCGAGCTCGACCGTCGAGAGCTCGATGCGCCGGTAACTGTGCAATCTGTCGCGCAACTCCTGCGGGGGTGTGAAGACCTCGGCGGGTGTCAGGATCGGCCGCTCGGGGTCGTGGCTGCGCTGCTCGTAGCGCCCTTCGATCTCCGCGAAAACCTGTTGCGCGACATCTTCCAGACCGGTGGGCATCGCGACGATCGTGTGCGCGGGCAGATAGTCGAAGAGCGTTGCCGTGGCGTCGAAGAACAAGGGGAGGTAGTACTCGATACCAGCCGGGGGTGCGCCTTCAGCAATGTCCTTATAGATGGACATCCTGGTCAGGTCGCCCTCGAAGCGTGTGCGAAAACGCCGCTTGAACTGTTGGATGCCCTCACTCGTGAGCGGAAATTCCCGCGCAGGCAGAAGTCGCAGGGCTTCGGTGCGCTCGCCCGAGCGTTGCGTTTCAGGGTCGAACAAGCGGATCGATTCCACCTCGTCGTCGAACAGATCGATGCGGTAGGGCGAATTGCTGCCCATCGGGAACAAGTCGATCAGTGAGCCGCGCACCGCGAACTCCCCGGGCGCCATCACTTGAGAGGTGGCAACGTAACCTGCTCCGACCAACCGGTCGCGGAACGCACCGATATCGAGTCGCTCGCCAACGGACAGGTCGAACGCGTGTGCCTCGATATAGCTCTTCGGCGGCAGCCGCTGCAGGAGCGTTCCCAGGTCGATGACGACAATGCCCTTCGTGAGCCGCGGCAGGATTGAAAGCAATCGCAGCCGTTGTGAGACGATGTCCGGATGTGGTGAGAACACGTCGTATGGGAGCGTTTCCCAGTCGGGAAACGTCTCGATGGGCGTCCCTGGGGGCGCGAAAAAGCGCAGCTCCTCTTCCATCCGGCTGACCTGTCGCGCATCCGCCGCGACGACGACGAGCGGTCCCGAGGCACGCCGCGCCGCTTCGGCGAGCCACAAAGAGGATGCAGAGCCATAGAGCTGTCCCCAGCGCACGTGCATCTGTGCTTTGCTGGGGAGGAGGAGGTGTTGGTGATCAGCCATGCGAGGATCGGAGTAATACAAAGCACTCGGGTCGATGCCGTCGGCATCCCCGAAGCGAGCCGCGCAGGTTACCAGGGTGAGGGGCGCGCCTCCAGGGCGGGGTGAAGTGCAGGACACAGCAGCGCTCTTCAGCCCGATCCCTGGCTGCGTGAAACCTATGCGCTGGGCGCGCGATCGCGCCCGTTGGCTACACCCTAGAGTCTACGGCTTCAGTAATGGGGTCCAGGTCAGGGGAGACAATGGGAAGCTTGGGCAGGCAGGCAGCCTACGCACAGCTAGAGAAGTCGGCTGTCGTGACGATAGCCTAGAGACTACACCTCTCTAGCCTTCGATGACGGTGTGGATGACGAGGTTGTGCTCGAAGTAGACGACGAAGCCCGGGTACTCCCAGCGCGTGATCGGCGGTTGACCCACGGGCGGTAGCCGACGAGTTGGGACACCGTAGGTCGCCTCGACTTTCTCCATCGACATCCCACGCGTAGGGCGATCGCGCACTGCCTCCGGTGCTGGCACCATCTTGAGCTCGTCGGCCACTGCGGGGCCGGACAGCGCGATCGCAGCCAATGCCGAGAAGATCCAGCGGGAGCAGGTCATGGGCAACCTCCGTTCAACTGGCCGGACTCTATAGTAGGCATGACATAAGGACCAAGCATCGTGCCTCAATATGTTGTCGCAGTTCACATTTTGGTAGCCTTAAGAAGCATTCGGAACGTATACGACGGGCGACGGGACAGTGAAAAGCAATCTACCTCGGCGTACGTTCGCGCCGGCTGGAGCGCCTGGACACTCAAGTTGCCTTACTTACTCATTGGGCCGTCGTCCATCCACCGTTCATTAGTCTACTCTCGTGTTTTATCCGCTGCCGATCTACATCGGCCTTCGCTACGTGCGCAGCCGCAGCCGCGGCTTCTTCGTGTCGTTCATCAGTTGGATCTCCATGGCCGGGATCTGCGTCGGCGTCGCTGCGCTCATCGTCGTGATCTCGGTGATGAACGGGCTCGAGGGCGAGCTGCGTAGCCGGCTGTTGAGCGCTGCTTCTCACGCGACGGTCTCGGCCGAACCCGAGCTGATGACCTCGTGGCAAGAGCTCGCTGTTGCTTTACGGGCGCGTTCGAAGGTAGTGGGGGTTGCTCCGTATCTCGAGCTGCAAGGAATGATCGGGCGGGGCGACGAGCTGCGAGCTGCGACCGTCCGGGGGATCGATCCCAAGCTCGAGCCGCAGGTGTCCGACATCTCGCAGCGCATGCTGCGCGGAACATTGGCGGATTTGCAGCCCGGCACGCAATACATCGTGTTGGGAGTCGGTCTCGCCTATGCTCTGGATGCACGGATCGGAGACGAGATCACCGTGCTGGTGCCAACAGCGGACACCTCGCAGCAGGCCATTGCCGGTATCGGTGTAAGGCCGCGCATCCAAAGCTTCATTGTCAGCGGTATCTTCGAAGTGGGGGCCCAAGAGCACGACAACGTGCTGGCGTTGGTGCACTTGCGCGATGCGGCTGACTTGGCGGGCGTGGCCGAGGTGCCTGGGGGGCTGCGCATCAAGTTCGACGACATTTTCTCTGCGCCGGCGCAGGCGCGTGAGCTTCGTCGTGAGCTGGGTCCGGGATATCGAGTGAGCGACTGGTCGATCGAGCACGCAAGCTACTTCCGCGCCATTCGCATCGAAAAGACGATGATGACCCTTATCCTCATGCTCATCGTCGCGGTGGCGGCTTTCAACATCGTGGCGGCGCTCGTGATGGTCGTGAACGAGAAGCGAACGGATATCGCAATCCTAAGGACGATTGGCATGACGCCGCCCGCGATCGTAGGTGTATTCGTCGCTCAAGGCCTCGTGATCGGCTGGCTCGGAGCGCTGCTTGGACTGGCGCTCGGTCTGACGTTGGCGCTGAACGTCGGGGTGATCGTTCCCTTCCTCGAGGACCTGTTCGGCATGCACGTGTTCGATCCGACTGTGTTCGTGATCTCAGAGGTGCCCTCCGACGTGCAATGGCCGCAGGTGGCGGGCATCACCATCACCGCCCTGGCGCTGACCGTGCTGGCAACGATTTATCCGGCGTTGCGGGGTGCGGCGACCGAGCCTGCGGAGGCGTTGCGCTATGAATGAGGGACTACGGGTTCCAGGGCACGGCCGATGGGTGACCGGCCACGAGCGAGGTAAGCATGACCTCGCGTTATGAGCTCTTCATCGGCCGCCGTTACCTGCGTTCGAGCCGTGGCAATCGCTTCATCTCGTTCATCTCGACGATCTCGATGGTCGGTGTGGCGATCGGCGTCGCGGTCCTGATCGTCGTGCTATCGGTGATGAACGGCTTTGAGAGCGAGTTGCGCAATCGGATTCTGAGTCTCACCTCGCACGCGACGATCAGCGCGTTCGGCGCCGGGCTCGCCGACTGGCGCGATACTGCCGCGCACCTCGCAAGCAGCGAGGAGGTGGCTGCGAGCGCGCCTTATATCGACGACCAAGGGTTGCTGATCGCCGGCACAAACAGTAGCGGTGCGATGGTGATCGGCGTGCTGCCCGAGGAAGAACGCAAAGTTTCTTCCATCACGGAGAAGATGACGGCGGGCTCCTTCGATGCGCTCGCGTCCGGCAGCTGGGGTATCGTGCTGGGCGCCGAGCTCGCAAAGGCACTCGGCGTGGGAGTGGGCGAGCGTGTCGTGCTCGTCACCTCCTTGCGTACGACGACGCCCGCCGGCGTCATGCCTCGCTGGCGTGCATTCGACGTAGTGGGTGTGTTCTCGGCGGGGATGTACGAATACGATCGCAACTTGGCCTACATTCACATCGACGACGCAGCGCGGCTCTATCGGATGGGGGAAAGAGTCACTGGATTGCGACTCAAGCTGCACGATATGTTCCAAGCACCGCGTGTCGTGCGCTCGTTGGCGCTGTCACTGGGAGGAGAGGGCTATTACATCGACGACTGGACGCGTCGTCACGAAAACTTTTTTCGCTCCATCCAGCTCACCAAGACCGTCATGTTCGTGATCCTGCTGCTCGTCGTGGCCGTCGCCGCTTTCAACATCGTCTCGACGCTCGTCATGGTGGTGAAGGAAAAACAGGCGGACATCGCAATCTTGCGCACGCTTGGGGCATCGCCGCGCGGCATCCTCGCCATCTTCGTGACTCAAGGTACCGCGATAGGAGTGATCGGCACGTTGTCTGGGATCGCGCTCGGAGTGCTGATCTCCTTCAACCTCGAAGCGCTCATCCACGGTCTCGAGCGACTTCTCGGCACGCAATTCATGGACGCGCAGGTGTACTACATGAGTGACTTGCCCGCGCTCGTGCAATGGCGCGATGTATTGAAGATCAGCCTGACGGCTCTGGGGTTATGCGGCTTGTCTACGCTCTATCCCGCATGGCGCGCAGCGCGCACCCAACCTGCGCGCGCACTGCGGCACGAATGAGCGTGTCGGCCTCTGCTGCTCGTTTCGCCGTCGGGTGTCTGTTTCGCCGTAGTTCGTAAGGAGCGATATGTCGTCCGCCAGCTCACCAGTGTTGTCCTGTAGCTCGCTCGTCAAGCACTTCATGCAGGGCGACACCCGCGTCGAGGTGTTGAGAGGCGTGGATCTCGCAGTGGCGCCGGGCGAGCGGATTGCAATCGTAGGCGCGTCGGGTTCGGGTAAGACGACGCTGCTGCAGCTTCTGGGCGGGCTGGATCTGCCGACTTCCGGTCGTGTCGAGATCCTGGGGGAGCCGATCAATGAGCTGTCAGATGCGGCGCGCGGAGAGCTGCGCAATCGCGCGATCGGCTTCGTCTACCAATTTCATCATCTGTTGCCCGAGTTCACCGCGCTCGAGAACGTCGCAATGCCCTTGCTCATTCGACGCATGCCCGTCGATGCGGCGCGCGCCCGCGCCCGCGAGCTTCTCGAGCGTGTCGGTCTTGGGGAACGGCTCGAGCATCGGCCAGGGCAGCTGTCGGGCGGCGAGCGTCAACGTGCGGCCGTCGCACGAGCGCTGGTGACGAAGCCGTCCATCGTGCTTGCCGATGAGCCGACTGGTAACCTCGACGGCGCCAACGCGAGGCAGGTCTTCGATCTCATGCTGGAGCTCAACCGCGAGATGAACACGGCGCTCGTGATCGTGACGCACGCGCCGGAGCTCGCGGCGCGAATGCAGCGGCAACTCACGCTGCGCGAAGGCAAACTCTGGGCGGACGGATCGTCATAGCCCATCGACGACGGTGTTCGCTCCTCCTCGCTCGAGTCCCTGTCTCTTCATTTCGACGCGTTCGGGCGATTTTTCTCGACTCCTCCATTCTTGCGCCTGTGGTACTTGATCAGCAGTGTGATGTGCCACAGACCGGCGAGCAGCACGTAGCCGATCAGCGCCGACAGCGCGCCCATGATGAGGCAGCCAAGCAAGAAGGGTTTCCAGATCGGTAGCAAGCCGGTGGTCAACCATTGCCAGCTCATCTCGAAGGCGATGGGACGTTCGGGCACGCCCAGAATCTGTGTGCCGATCCAATAAGCGGTGAGAAAGAGGGGCACCATCGTGAACGGATTCGTGAGCAATGTTCCCGCGAGCACCGCTGGAATGTTCAAGCGCAGCAAGAGCGCCAAGAGAACCGAAAGCAGCGTCTGGATCGGCAGCGGCACGAACGAAATGAACAAGCCGAGCGCGAAGGCCCGCGTGACGTTGTGCCGATTGAGCGTCCAATACACGGGATGATCGAGCAGGACGCGAAAGGGCTGCATGAACCAACGCGCCTTCCATCGGTGGCGCTGGCGGCTGAGGGGCTTGAAAACTCGTCGCGGCATATGTCGAACGCATAAGTATCGCAGGTCGCCGCACCGAATAGGGAGAGCAGCGACAGGCGCAAGGAGGCGCGATGACAGTGGTGCGGTTCGCTCTGTTGTTTCTCGCCGGGCACGGCTGTATTCACGTCCTCCCTCATCTACCGAATACCGCCTTTCTCGTCGTCTTGCCGATTGCGCTCGTGCCGGCGGTGGTCATGCGAGCGTGGTGGCTCGTCGCGTTCGTGCTCGGCATCGCGTGGTCATGGGGTCATGCTGCCGCGCGGCTTGCAGCTGATTTGCCGGAGGCACTAGAGGGGTCGGATCTGGTGGTGCACGGTATTGTGTCGTCCTTGCCCGATACAAGGGGGCGCAACGTGCGCTTCGTGCTGGACGTCACGCATGCCGGCGAGCCGGTCTCCTCGCGCCTGCTGCTGACGTGGTACGACGCCCCATTGGTGCCGCAGACGGGCGAGCGCTGGCAATTGGTCGTGCGCCTCAAGCGTCGTAACGGCTTTGCTAACCCAGGTGGCTTCGACTACGAGGGCCATCTCTTTCGCGCGGGGATCGGCGCTACTGGCTACGTACGGGCAGACGAGCGCAACCGCCGCCTTACGCCTGCAGGTTGGCGATGTCTCGTGACACAGGCGCGGGCGTGGCTTGCAACCCGGATCGAAGCCGCCATGGGTACGCACAGTCCGATGCTGGGGGTCGTACAGGGTCTTGCGATCGGCGATACGCGGCGCATGACGCCGGAGCAATGGCGTGTGTTCGCCGCGACCGGAACGACGCATCTCATGGCGATCTCCGGCCTTCACATCACGATGCTGGCTGCGATGGCGGCTTGGGTCGGCGGCTTGATCGTGCGTTGTCCTGCGGCGCAAGCGCGCGGCTGGTGTGCGTTTCATGGGCAGGCCATCGCAGGTTTCGGTGCGGCCGTCGCTTATTCGCTCTTGGCCGGCTTCTCCATTCCCACGCAACGCACGACGGCCATGTTGTGTGTCTACTTCGTGGCTCGATGGTGTCGGCGCCATCTCGCGGTGGGCCACGCGCTCGGGCTCGCGCTGATTGCTGTGTTGCTTCTGGATCCTTTCGCGCCGCTTGCTGTCGGCGCTTGGCTTTCGTTCGCAGCGGTCGCCATCCTCATGCTCATCTCGTGGGGACGTTTGCAGCGTGCAAGCGCACTCGGTGACTTCGTGCGGAGCCAGGCCGCGATGACGCTGGGATTGCTGCCAATACTCTTGCTCGCCTTCGGCGCCGTTTCCTTGGTGGCATCGATCGCCAATGCAGTGGCGATCCCTGCCTTTAGCTTCGTCGTCGTTCCGCTGGTTCTCATCGGCACGCTCTTGGCCAGCTTCAGCCCAGCGTTGGCATCTCTGCCGCTGGCTTTGGCGTCCCGAGGGCTCGAGCTACTATGGTTGCTGCTCGAGTGGCTGGCCGCACAACCGCTTGCGCTCTGGCATTTCCCCGAGATCCCGCCCTGGTCGCTGCTCGTCGTGGCGCTTGGATCCTTAGCGCTCGTGATCCCCGCGATTTGGCCGCTGCGAGTGCTCGGTGTGGCCGCTTGTGGCCATGTATTCCTTATCGCGCCGAACACGCCTGGGCGCGGTGATTTCGACGTGGCCTCCATCGACGTGGGTCAGGGGCTTGCGACCGTCGTGAGAACCGAACGTCACGTCCTTGTCTACGATACCGGTCCGTCGTTCCAGAGCGGTCATGATGCAGCGGCGCTCGCCTTGTTGCCCTACCTGCGGGCACGCGGGATCCGCAAGATCGATGCTGTTGTCGTCAGCCACGGAGATCTCGATCATCGTGGTGGCTTGGAGACCCTGCTGAAGGAGATGAGGGTCCAGCGCGTCGTCCTCGGGCCGTCAGTGGAGCAGGGGCCGCAGGGCGCTGAGCGGTGCGTGCAAGGTGCTCGCTGGAGTTGGGACGATGTCGAGTTCGAGTTTCTGCATCCCAGCGCGTCCTATCACGGCAACAAGAACGATACGAGCTGCGTATTGCGCATTGTGGGTCGAGGCGGCACGGCGCTGTTGACTGGTGACATCGAAGCCGGTGCGGAGGCGGCCTTGGTCCACGCGGGCATCGGACCGGTCGACCTGGCGCTGATCCCTCACCACGGCAGCAGAACATCGTCGTCACCCGCGTTCGTGGCGGCATTGGCGCCGAAAATCGCAGTCGTTTCGACGGGCTATCGCAACAGATGGGGGTTCCCGCAAGCGGACGTGATCGCTCGATGGCGCGAGCACGGCGCTCAGGTCTATGACACCGCTGAGAGCGGCGCGATCGAAGCGATGGTGCGGGCCGCCGCGCCAATCCAAGTGCGTGAGCATCGCCTGGCAAGTCAGCGGTATTGGTCACGTACCGCTGCGCGCTGAGCGATTGGCGGCCGGCTTCTGGGGCCTCGATGTGCGGTGCCGTTTTCGCTCTAGGGAAAGCTGATACTATTCGCAGCCATTCGCACTTAGGCGCTCACAGGAAACCATGCTCGAGATCGTGAAAGCCGGCGGCATCATGATGGGGCCGATCATCTTGGCTTCGATCGTTGCCGCAGCAATCATTCTTGAACGCTTGTGGACGCTTCAGCAGAAGCGTGTGCTGCCCGCCGAGCTCACCGAGAAGGTCTGGCGGTGGGTCGAGCAGCGTCAGATTCAAGACAAGCACATCCTCGCGCTTCAACAGAACTCGCCCTTAGGCAAGATACTTGCCGCAGGCCTCGCGAACAGGCATCGGCCCCGCGAGGTGATCATGCAAAGCATCGAGGATACCGGCCGTCACGTCGTGCACGAGCTCGATCGCTACATCGGTGCGCTCGGTACGATCGCCTCACTGTCACCGCTTATGGGCTTGCTCGGCACCGTGCTGGGGATGATTCGCACCTTCAACGCCATCACAACGGATGGCATCGGCAATCCGGCGGCTCTTGCTGGCGGTATCGCTGAGGCGCTGATCACGACTGCAGCCGGTCTCACTGTCGCCATTCCCGCGCTGATCGGCTACAAGTACCTTCGAGGCAAGGTCGAAGGGCTGGTCGTGCAAATGGAAAAGGAGGCAATCAAACTCGTCGACGCGATGGAAGCGCAGCAAGTCGACAAGGCAGCCTGAAGGCGGCGTCGATGAATCTTTTGCGACACAGACGTGATGAGCCGGAGCTCAATTTGACGCCGTTGATCGACGTCGTGCTGCTCCTGCTCATCTTCTTCATGGTCTCGACCACGTTCATCGACGAGTCGCGGATCGAGCTGCAGCTGCCGCAAGCAAGCGCGGAGCCGGTCGCCGCACAGCGCAAAGATCCAATCGAGGTCACGGTGACCGCATCCGGCGAATATCGCGTGAACGGACAGACCCTCATCAACAACAGTCCCGCGACGCTCTCGAACGCCGTCGCGGGGGTGGCTGGTACGTCCCGCGACATACCGATCACGTTACGCGCCGACGCACGAGCGACGCATCAGGCAGTGGTGACGGCGATGGATGTCCTGGGTCGGCTCGGATTCCGCGCCATCAGTATCGCCACTGTGAACGAGCAGTCCGGCGGACCGAACTAATCCGATGGCTCCAGTGGAACGCGGCACGAAGCTCTCCGCGGCCGGCGGGTGGTCCGACGCGTGGCACGCCTATCGCCGATTGCTGGCGTACTTGCGCCCACATCGGGGCATGTTCGCCCTCGGCGTTCTCGGGGCAGTGCTGTTCTCGGTCAGCATGGTGAGCTTTGCGGCGTTCGCAAAGTTCTTCGGTGACGGGACGTTTGAGAATCAAGATCCGCGCACGATCGTTTGGTTGCCCGTCGCGCTCGTTGGGCTGTTTGCATTACGTGGTCTCGGCGATTTCACCCAAACCTATTGCATGGGATACGTCGGGCGTCAGATCGTCAAACGGTTGCGCGCCCAAGTCTTCGAGCGCATCGTGCATCTGCCGATCGGCTACTACGATCGCACTTCGACAGCGACGCTTTTGTCGCGCCTCACCTACAACACCGAGCAGGTCGGACAGGCGACGACGGATTCTGTCGTCGTGACGGTTCGCGAGTTCCTGACCATCACTGGCTCGATCGCCGCGCTCTTTTACATCAACACGCGCCTGACACTCATTGCCCTGACGATGGGGCCGCTGGTCGCCTGGCTCGTGACCCTCATCAATCGCAAGTTCAGACGCTACTCGCACCGCATACAAGATTCGATGGGCGATATCACGCGCGTGGCCAAGGAGACGCTGGAGGCGCCGCGGATCGTCAAGGTCTACAACGCCCAGGCGCATCAGCTCAGGCAGTTCGAGGCAGTCAACGAGCACAATCGCCGCTCGCACATGCGGCTCGTGCTCACGAAGGGTTTGTCGAATCCAGTCGTGCAGATGGTCACTGCGATCGGCTCGGCGTTCGTCCTGTCGATTGCCATCTCCGACGCCATTCACGAACGAATGAGCATGGGCGACCTGCTCGCATTCCTGGTTGCCCTCGTGAACATCGCTCAGCCTCTGCGCAGCTTGGTGAGCGTATCGGGTCCGTTGCAGCAAGGCATCGCAGCAGGACAGAGTCTGTTCGCACTGCTAGACGAGGCTGCTGAGCCCAGCGGTGGCCGCCGTATCGCAGAGCGCGTGAAGGGGGAGATCGAGTTCGATCGTGTGTCGTTCTCCTATCCGACTGGCAAAGGACCGGCGTTGCAGGACGTCTCGCTCAAGGTCGACGCTGGTGAGATGGTCGCGATCGTAGGCCGCTCGGGCAGCGGCAAGTCGACATTGGTCAACTTGCTGCCGAGATTCTACGACGTCGATTGCGGCGCAGTGCGCGTCGATGGTGTGGATGTCCGTGATTACGAGCTGCGAAGCCTACGAGAGCAGATCGCGCTCGTGAGTCAGGAAGTCGTGCTCTTCAATGACACGATTCGGGCCAATATCGCCTTCGGTCGGACTGCTTCGGCCGAGGAGATCGAAAACGCGGCGCGTGCGGCGCACGTGCTCGAGTTTGCCAAGGACTTGCCGGAGGGGCTCGATACGATGGTCGGCGATCGCGGTGTGCTGCTCTCGGGTGGCCAGCGTCAACGGATCTCCATTGCACGTGCGCTCCTGAAGAATGCGCCGATCCTGATTCTCGACGAAGCCACCTCTGCTTTGGATACTGAGGCCGAGCGCATCATCCAAGCGGCACTCGAGCGCTTGATGCAGAATCGCACGACCCTTGTGATTGCGCATCGTTTGTCTACTGTGGAGAAGGCCGATCGCATCGTGGTGCTCGACGCCGGACGAGTCGTCGAGAGCGGCACGCATGCGCAATTGCTCGAGGCCGGCGGACACTATGCTGCGCTGTACCGAATGCAATTCAATGCTTGAGATATCGTTCGGGTGTGGAAGGGGCGGCGCGCGAGTGGCTGTGCCTTTCCGCGTGTGCAACCATGTCGGTTGATCGTGCCTTCCAGCGCATCTGGTACGGTCGCTCGCGAGTCGCCTCGATTCCGCTCGTTCCGCTCTCGTGGCTCTTCGCTGCGCTCGCTGGATTGCGTCGCAATGCCTATCGCGTCGGTCTGCTGCGGCGACATCGGCTCGATGTGCCGGTGCTCGTCGTCGGCAATGTCACTGTTGGCGGCACGGGGAAGACGCCTTTCACTATCTGGCTTGCCGAGCGCCTGTCTGCTCGCGGCTTGAGCGTCGGCATCGTTTTGCGTGGATATCGTGGCAGCTCGCCGATCTGGCCTAGGCACATCCAGGCGCATACGCCCTGGCAGGAGGT